>Ga0265329_10000123_pt1 | contig 36882 bp, 20 predicted proteins | sample 41627metaG_FD_202091 | JGI IMG/M metagenome (GOLD analysis project Ga0265329, IMG submission 202091) | Rhizosphere microbial communities from Carex aquatilis grown in University of Washington, Seatle, WA, United States - 4-16-27 metaG | ecosystem: Host-associated > Plants > Roots > Rhizosphere...
ACGCCACCTCAAGCGGCCCAGGCGAGCAGGCGGCCAGCACGCTAGCGGTGACGAGGATCGTGAGACAGCGTTGGATTTCAGCTCGCATGATCACAACCAGGCCAAGAGCGAGAGGGCGAGCAACAGGTTCGGGCGGCCTACATGCGAGACTTCGACCCCGAAGAAGCGAATGCTCGGATACGGCTGCGCGAGTTGCGCTTGCAGCTCGGCTGAGAATCCATAGCGGTGTGCGATCCAGAAGCTAACCCCGGCACCGGCGCTGGCCAGAAACGACCAGCGCTGGGCGGTTTCTCCCTGGTAGGGCCAGATTGCGCGTCCTTCGGCCTGGACGTGCAGAGCGCCCGCGCCCACCACGAATACCGGTTGAATGCGCGCGTGTGGCCGCAGGCGAACGCCGGTCTCAAGAACCGCGAATTCCTGGTCGACCAAGGCTGTCACCGGCGTGGAATCGGTTTTTGCTTGTGTCCCGAGTCCGGACACCGACAGGCGCGCCAGCCAGTACCAGCCGAACCGCCGTGAAATGCGCAGAAGTGGCTCTATGTTCGCAAGCGGGCCGCTGGGGCTCGCCAGCAGATTGCCGCCCACTTCGACAGACCACCTGGCCGCTGTGCGCGGATCGAGAGTTTCCTGCATGAGGCGCGCAACAGGTGGCGGCGGCGAAGCCTGAGGCGCGTTGTCGGTTGCCATGGCGATTTCAAGCAGACTGGCGCGCAGAAGTTCGAGCGCTCGAATCGCCAGGCTTTCGGCGGCGCGATCTGAGACACCTGGGTTCGGCAACCGGCGGATGGTGGTCTTCCCCGTGACCCGGTCAACGACCCACAGCTCGATGGAATCCGGCGAGGTATCGCCCAAGATCGCCAACACAGCGTCGACGCCTGGAGCTCTGGCGGCCTGCTCTAGCGCAACCAGCGTATTGCCGAGGGAGAGCGAGGGTGCGACTTCGACGTTGAAGCCAGCGGACACCAGTTCGCCGTGCACGCGAACGATGGCTTCCGCCGTGGTTGATGTCGGCGTTTGTGGATGAACGAGAACGACCGTTGAAGCCGCGGCCGTGCGCAAGGTCATCAGCGTGACCAGCGCTGCGAGCAGGGCGAGTCTGACCCCGGTCACGGCTTGTCAGCGAGTGCCCGGGCGGCGCCAGCGTAGGTGCCGTGGGGGAAGAGGTGCAAGTAGTCCTCGGAAAGCGGTCGCGCCGCGGATGCCCCTTGTAAGCTCCAGGTGGCGACCATCTTTCGTCCGAGTGCTTCCGAGGCATAGGCTCCGCGCGGTGATTCCTTCAAGTAGCGATCGTACCAGTCTATCGCCTTGTTCGTCTCCGCCCTGCTCGTTTCCGCCTTGCTCGTCTCACTCGCCTTGCCGCTGGCCCGCTCGTTCGCTTCCTCCACGCGTCCGAGAAGAAAGGCCGCCTCCTCGGCTCGCCGCGAGCCAGCGAAGCGATCGCGCTGCGCAAGAAGAGCGGCGCGGGCCAAGTCGTACTTGCGCCGATAGCGGGCGGCGTCCGCCAGCGCGGCAAGCGACTCGCTGGTGGCGTGGGCCATGACATGGCTGATCCCGCGACGTTCGGCATCGGCGAGTACGAAATCCACGTCACCAGCCGCGAGCGCGGCGGCCCAGGACCGGGCTGCTGCACGTTCGCGTGCGCGCGGTTCAGCAGAAGTCGCCGCTTCTTTGGGGCGCTCTGCGGGGGCCGCAGGCGCATCTTTCTCCAGAACGACCGACCCCGCCAAGGCAGCAGTTTCCATTTCTTGCAGCCGCACTTCCTTCTTCTTCAGATCGACCGACAATTGCTGGCCAGCGCGAATCACGATGGGCTCTTTGGACAAGGGGCCCTTGACCGAAACCAGACCTTTGTCGAGCCGGACGTCGAGACGCTCGCTCGGACCATCCCAGTCGACCGTGAAGACCGTGCCATGCACGGCCACTAGGAAGGGACCAGCGTCGAACAGCCACTGTGCCTCGGGGCGCGGCACGACACTGACCGTGGCAAGGCCCTGTTCAATGGCGAAACGCGCGCCCTTGTCGTCGACCGAGAGTAGCCGACCACGCGTTTCGACGGGCAGTCGTACCTCCGTTCCCTCGACGAAGCGCAGACGCACGCCTGCCGGATCCGAGGCCCGCAGATATCCACCCTCGACCAGCTGGCCACCCTCGACCCAATAGCCAAGTGGGGCTTGGCACGGCTCTGTTTGGCGGAAATGGACGAAGGAAATGCCGATAGCCAGAACGGCAGCGGCCGATGCTCCGGCGAAGAGCAGGCGGTGATTGCGGCTCTGCCGACGCTTGCGCGCGCCCAGACGAGCCGACACCACGTCGAACCCGGCTTCGCTTTGCGCCAGTGACATGGGTGCTACCGCCGACCGCGCCAGATCGAGAACAGCGGCCATCCTCGGTTCGACTGGGGTGATCTCCTCACACATGGCGCCCACCCCCGGACATGAGCCCGACCAAATCAGGATCGCCGACGATCCACCGGGAGATCTCCTGCTCTGCCCGCCCGTAGGATCGTTTGACGGTCGACAGCGAAAGTTCCATGACGTCGGCGATTTCGGAGAAAGTCCAAGATTCCAGCCGTCGCAGAGCGAACACGATGCGTTCGCGCGTGCCCAACCGATCCAGTGCCGCATAAAACCGTCGCAGGGTGTCGCGCGCCTCGGGATCGGCGCCGCGGAAAGGCGCGTCCGGCAGATCCTTGGAAGCCAGCAAAGTGAACAACCGGCCGGCACGTTTTCGTCGCAGCTCCCATTTCAGGATGCGGATGGCGAACGAGACCACGAAGCTGCGCAGGGCTTCGGGTTTGCGGAGCGTTCCACTACGCGCGAACAGTCGGTAGAAGACCTCTTGGGTGACGTCTTCGGCCTCGTACTCGTTTCCCAGCGCGCGAGACGCCATGTTGTAGACGAGTGCGGCGTAGCGCTTCCAGGTTGCTGCGGGCGCCCAGGATTCCCCCGCGATCAGCGCCTGGGCCAACGCAACGTCGTCCAACTCGGATTTGCCCGAGTCGGACACCAACGCAACGAGCCTGAGTTCTCTCGCCATCAATGAACCACGCGTCAGATCTACTTCTGCCTAACAGTAGCAGCACCCGGCATAGCCGGGTCACGAATCTGTTCGCGAAGAGAATGTGACCCATTCCAAGAAGTTTTCGCTACTGCACTTGTGCGGTTCGAGAAGTCATCGGAGGAGTCCCATGGAAATTCGTAGCCAGTCTGCGTTGAACACTTTGCTTTGCGCGGCCGTGGCTGCCTGGTGCCTCGGCGCCAGCGCCAACGCTTCTGCCCAGACCGTCACCATCGACGGCACCGGCTCGGGACGCACCTATGACGGCATCGGCGCCGTGAGCGGCGGCGGTGGAACCTCACCCCTGCTGCGGGACTATGTCGAACCGCAGCGCACGCAGATCCTGGATTTCCTCTTCAAACCCAACTACGGCGCCAATATGCAGGAGCTGTACATTGAGATACCTGGCGATGGCAACTCGACCCAGGGCTCGGAGCTCTCCCACATGCACACGAAAACCGACGAGAACTACGACCGCGGCTACGAGTGGTGGCTGATGGAAGAGGCCAAGAAGAGAAATCCGCTGATCAAGCTGGATGCCACGGCGTGGTCGGCCCCGGCTTGGGTCGGCAATGGCAACTTCTGGTCGCAAGACACGGCGGACTACCTGTCCAAGTGGATCCTGGGCGCGAAGTCAGCCCATGGTGTCGACATCGACTACGTCGGGTGCCGCAACGAAAAGGGCGACAACACCAGTTGGCTGAAGACCATCTTTCGTCCTACCCTGGACAAGAATAGCCTCACCAACGTCGGCATTCACGCCTTCGACAACTGGGGCGCCACGAGCTGGAACTGGGCCACGGGGATGAACACGGACGCCACCTTGAAGGCCGCGGTGTACGCCATCGGCAGCCACACCACGGCGTCCTACGGCAGCACGAACGGAACGCCACCGCCCGCGAACGTGATCGCCATCGGCAAACCCATTTGGGACACCGAAGAGCACGTGTACGAACACGGCTTTCAGTGCGCGCTCGACATCGTCAGCGCGTTCAACTTCAACTACGTCAACAGCAAAATCACCAAGACGATCTACTGGTATCTCATCACCGCGTTCTATTCGAACGAGCCGTTTTACGACGTGACCGTGGGCGTTGCCAGCACTCCTTGGAGCGGTGCCTACACCATCAATCCGGCACTGTGGGGCTATGCGCACGTTGGCCAATTCACCAAGGTGGGCTGGAAATACCTCGACGCCGCGTCTGGGAATTTCTCGGGCGGCGGCAACTACGTCACTATGGTGGCGCCGAGTGGCGGCGACTACTCCGTGATCGCGCAGACATCGGGCGCCAAGGCGGCACAGAACATCACCTTCAACGTCACGGGCGGGCTTTCCACGGGTGCCGTGTCCGTGTGGCGTAGCAATTCGACCACTCAGTTCGCGCAATTGGCCAGTGTTACCCCGGTCAATGGCTCGTTCACCGTCACACTCGATGCGAATTCGATATATTCAATTAGCACGACAACCGGACAGCAGAAGGGCACGGCGACCCCACCCGCGGCCGCGAGCTTCCCACTGCCGTATTATGAGACCTACGACCACTATGCTGATTTCACCTCCGTCGGCTATCGGCCGTACTACCACGACGACATCGCGGGCGGATTCGAGCTCTTCAAGCGCACGGACGGAGCCGGCAATTGCTTGCGCCAGGTGGTGAGCCAGCCCGCCCAGAGCTGGGCGCCGGAAACGAATCCATACACTATCGTCGGCGACACGGGCTGGACCGACTATGAAGTCAGCGCGGACGTTTCCATCGAGACCTCCGCAGGTTGGGCGTCGCTTCTCGGCCGAATTGGTTCGACTGGAACCGGGTATGGCACCAATCCGAACGCCTATTTCATGACTTTGAGTCCAACCGGCGCCTACAATTTCTACGCGTCGTCGACTGGAAGTGGCGCCGGAACGGCGCTCGCGACTGGCCAGGCGACACTCGCCGCTGGCACCTGGCACAACATGAAGCTGGTCTTCCAGGGCAGCTCGATCAAGGGCTTGGTCGACGGCACCCAGGTCTTTGCCATCACGAACACCAAGTACTCCAAAGGTAACGTCGGTTTGGGCACGGCAGCCAAGACCACCGCACTCTTCGACAATCTGATCGTCACTGCCGTAAATGCGGCAAAGCCCGCGCCGACGGTGTTCCCGCAGGATGGTCAAAGTCCGCCTGATGGTGGCGTCGGCGGCAGCTCGGGCGCGGGCGGTGCCACCGGAACTGGCGGAACCTCCGGCAGCGGAGGAACCGCTAGCGCCAGCGGAGACGCCGCCGTCGGCGGCAGCTCGGGCGCAGGAGGAGCCGCTCGCAACGGAGGAACCACCGCAACGGGCGGCAGCATTCCCGCAGGCGGCAGCCCTGTCCGAGGCGGGACCACCGGCGCCGGTGGAATCATCAACGCAGGCGGAGCGCCCGGCACAGGCGGAAACACCAGCGCCGGCGGAGACCTCGGTGCAGGTGGAACCACCAGCGCCGGCGGAATCATCAGCACTGGCGGATCCGCCACCGGCGGGACCTCAAGCACGACCGGCTCCGGTGGACAACCCGGCACGGGAACTACCGACGCCAAGTCCGCCGCCTCCGGATGTTCGTGCAGCGTCGGCAGCAGGAACAATCGCGCGGCGGGGCTGGTGCTGTTTGTTGTCATCGCCGCGACGGCAATGCTTCGACGGAATGGCCGCCCGCGAAGGAATGGTTGCTAGTACACAAAGGACTGCGAACATGACATTCCAACAAGACGGAATTCTCCATCACCGACAAAGCCGTCTGGCTCCGCACGCGACTCGCGCGCCCACGCGGGAATGGCTGTTCCGGGGCGTGCTGCTCTGCTGCTTTGCGGGGTGGGCGCTCGGATGCTCCAATGCGGCTCCGGCTGGTAGCGGCACCGGCGGCGCTCAAACCACCGGCGGAACCGCGACCGGAGGTCCTGCTACAGGCGGTAGCGCAAGCACGGCGACCGGCGGCAGCGCCACGGGCGGGGTTGCAACCGGAGGCAGCAGCGGCACCCCTCCAATGGTCGGAGGAACCGCCACGGGCGGAACCCCCGCCGGCGGTAGCGCAAGCACAGCATCCGGCGGTGCCGCGGGCGGTGCTCAGGCTGGAGGCAGCGCGGCTGGTGGCGCTCCTCAAGCGACAGGTGGCACGAATTCTGGCGGAGTCACGAGCGGTGGCGGTAGCTCAGTGGGCGGCAAGGCGACCGGCGGCAGCGCAGGCGGAGGAACGGGCACGGGTGGCAGGGCGACCGGCGGCGCGGCGACCGGCGGGATCGTGACCGGCGGTACGGGCGGGGCCTCCTCAACCGGGGGAGCAAGCGGGGGCAGCACCTCGTCTGGAGGTACAACCGCGCCTGGGATGCTCGCAGCCACGCCTCCCATGGGCTGGAATAGCTGGAACAAGTTCGGCGGCAGCGTCACGGACACCTTGGTGCGGGGAATCGCGGACGCCATGGTTTCGAGCGGCATGCAGGCCGCCGGCTACCAGTACATCAATATTGATGACATGTGGCAGGCATCCAGCCGCGACTCGAACGGCAACATCGCGCCAAGCGCTAGCAAGTTCCCAAACGGAATGAAAGCACTTGCCGATTATGTGCACGGCAAGGGGCTGAAACTCGGCCTGTACTCCGACCGCGGCACCAAGACCTGCGCTGGCCTGCCGGGCTCATACAGCTACGAAACCAAGGATGCGCAGACCTACGCTTCGTGGGGCGTGGATTACCTGAAATACGACAACTGCAGCCCCGCCGCGGGTTCGAATATCCAAACTGACTACACGAATATGGCGAATGCCCTAAAGGCGGCGGGACGGCCCATCCTTTTTAGCATCTGCGCTTGGTGGTTCTACAATTGGGAAACCTCGATCGGCCAGATGTGGCGGACCGGCACGGACATCACGGACACATGGGACACGGACAGCCACAGCTTCATCTCGTTGCTCAATAACAATGGCGGATGGTCGGGTCGATACAGCAATGCCTCGTACGGCTCGCCCGGGCTCGCCCAGTACGCCGGACCAGGGCACTGGAACGACCCCGACATGCTCGAAGTGGGCAACGGCGGCATGACCGACACGGAGTACCAGTCGCACTTCAGCTTGTGGGCAATCATGGCCGCGCCGCTCATTGCCGGCAATGACGTCAGAAGCATGACCGCCGCCACCAAGAACATTCTCACCAACGCCGATGTCATTGCCGTGGACCAAGATCCGCTGGGCACCCAAGGCAAGCCGATCAGCACAAGCACGACGCTTGAGGTATGGTCGAAGAAGCTCTCTGGCACCCAGACCTATGCGGTGGTCTTGTTCAATCGGACGACAGCCAGCGCCGACATCACCGTGACCTGGGCCAGTCTCGGTATCACCTCCGCATCCGCGACTGCGCGCGATCTGTGGTCCCACACCGACCTCGGTTCCATCGCTACGCAGTACAAAGCCACGGTTCCATCACACGGCGTGGTCATGCTCAAAGTGGTTGGGGACTGAAGCGAGCCGACCGGAGGTACGCGAGCAGATCGGACAGGTTGAAATGGCCGTCTCGCATTTCGAAGTGGCGACGCGAATCGAGCCTGACTCTGCGGAGGCACACTACAATTATGCACGGGCCCTGGCGCGCGCGAGACGGCCTTCGGATGCGATTGGCGAGTACGAGAGAGTTATCCGGCTGAAGCCGGATCACGCTGTCGCGTACTACAACCTAGGGAACGCCTATGCACAGACCGGGCAGTTCTCGCAGGCTGCCGCAGCGTACGAGGAGGCGTTGAAATACAAACCCGACTATCCGGAGGCCCACAACAACTGCGGTACGATTCTGCGCCGCTTGGGCCGTCTGGAGGAGGCTCGAAGGCACTACGGTCTGGCGCTACAATACAGACCTGACTATCCCCAGGCGCAGCGCAACCTCGCGGCCCTGACCGCTTCGCAGGACGTCCCCTCGATACAGGAATAGACCGCCCCAGCGACTACTGTGTGCAGCCGCAAACCAGCTTGGCACTGGCGTGGCTCGCGGAAACGCTGAAGTTGGGCGAACTGAGCCACCACGGAGCCGTGTTGTACACGTGGCACCCGAGTCCAAGCCCGTCCGATCGCGTTCCGTTCGCCGGCGCACCACTCACGCCCAGCAGTCCCAAGAGAATCCCGCATTCAGAAAGGCTGCCGCCTTGGCTCGCGGTGCCGACGTGGGTTGCCGCCTCGGGCGCCGGTTGACCATGGCTCGCGCAGGCTTGCTGGCAGCTGGATCCTTGCGGGCCGAGATACCAGCAGATCCCGCCCCGAGCTAGCCCCACGCACGAACCCGTGCTTGCGTCCGCGCCAGCATCGGCGACGCCAGCGTCGGTGCCTGGTTTTCCGCCTGCCGCCGCGCCGCCACTCGCAGCGCCCGCTTGACCACCAGTTGCCGCGATCCCCGCGGCTCCGCCGCTTGCCGACTGTGTACCAGCGGCCCCGCCGCCCGCGGCCCCGCCGCCCGCGGCCCCGCCGGTTTTCGAGGTCGTGCCCGCGACGCCACCAGTGGCCGAAGTCGTGCCGCCTCTCCCGCCGTATTGCATTCCCGAGCCAGCGGTTCCACCGGCGCCTCCTGGCGAACCATCCGCTGCGACGTGCGCGTCTTGCGCTGCGAACTTGTCGAAATTGTAAGTGCACGCAGCGGTGCCGACACTCGCAACCATGGCAACCAACCGAATGGCTGCTGCGCCTGGGCCTCGTGGACGGGCACTCGCCAGGTGAACGGAGGCCATGCCGCAAGCGACGATCCCGTCAAAGATCGCGTAGCGACCCACCTGATTTTCAGGCCGTTTGGGAACTGCTGCGAGGCTCATGGCATGTACGAATCGCGGTCGACATTGCGCGGCCATCCGAATGCCGCGACTCCCTGTCTAAGTCGACAGTCCGACCGAAATTCTGAAGGCCGCGCCAACATGTTGGCAGGATGGACTTGGAATGCCAGCCAGCAAGTCCACCTGGGCGTTCGTCAGATACATCCTGCTTGTCGCCGCGTCCTGCCTCGTCGAACTCGTGCTGGCCACGAGCCCAAGTGAGGGGATGTTCCTGTTTTGGATCTCTAGCCGCGCACAGCGTGGCCGAGGGCGCGCATCCAGGTCATCTCGTCGTCGGAGAGCGGCCCTTTCTCCAGCGCGGCCAGGTTTTCGCGTACTTGCTCGACGGTCTTGGGCGCTGACAAGACGACGTCCACGTGCGGATTGGTGAGGCAGAACCGGTAGCAGTCGCCCGCCGTGGCCACCTTGCCAGTCCAGCCCTTCGGCGCGCGTAATAGCTTGCGCCAGGAAGTCGCGGTGTATGCGACGATTATGGGTTTGCGCGGTTCGAGGTGCGGAAAGATGTCGACCTCGGCGCCGGGATGAGCGGCGTTGTAACGGATCATGAACATGGAAAGCGGGCCCTCTTGCGCAAGCCGGCCCACGAGTTTGCGGTCGTGGGTGGAGATCCCAATGGCGCGAACCTTGCCCTCGTCTCGCAGTTTCACCATTTCGGCGAGCACGGCTTTCGAAAGCAGCGACATTCTGTTCACCCAGAAAACCTGCAGCACGTCGATGTAGTCGCTGCCGCTTGCGCGCAACGCCTTTTCGGTGGCGCGGCGGACCGAGCCGGCGAAATAGCCAAAAATGGGGCCAGTGGCCAGGACGTACCGCTCGCGATTAGGCGCGACCACGTCCTTGATGATGGTCCGAAGAAATTTCTTTGCCGGGCTCCAGAAGATGTAGTTGGCGCCTCGTTCGAGCCCCTCGCGCGTCCCTGCCTCGTCGAGACCGTAGGATGCGGACAGGCCAAAGCGATGGACGCGTTTGCCCAGCACCGGAATGTGGCGACAGAGGAAATCGTCGTTCATGGCGCAATCCTAGCACCTTACCGATATCGTCTCGGCGCTCGAAAGTCTGTCGCAGTTGGGATTCGGCCCGGACGTGCTGGATGCCTCGCTCTGTGCCGCAGCCTCGCCTTGGCGGATTATGCGACCGGCACGGGAGCTATGCGGACGGGCCCACCGCGATGTTGCCAATGTAGATCGTCACGGTTCCCGCGTTCGAGTTGGTGATTGCCGTGGTGTTCTGCATTTGAAGACCGATGAAGCCGCTGGCGGATGCGCAATACTTGTTCGTCTTGCCATCGACGGGAGCCAAGCTCAAGTCTTTGAAACCCTTCGCGGCGGCGTACGCGTTCAAAGCCCCACCGGTGATGGTCGTCGGCGCAGCCCAGGGAAGGCCTGTGCTGGCGTCCCCGCTGGCCCACACCTGGACCTGAATGGGTACGCCGGGATTGTCGATGGCGATGGCAAAGGTGATCGTGGCGCCGACGAGATTGATGACTGGAACGAAACTCTGGAAGGCTTGCGGACCTTTGAACGAGGCCAACCCCGAGGTGTATGGCATGGACAGCGTCGCGCAGCCGGCATTGCAGAGTGTGGGATTGGACGCGGGTCCTGCCTTCGTATACCCAAGCTGTGCACCGGCTGGAATCGGCGATGTCGTTGGACCAAGAGTCAGTGGGCTCGCGCCCCCATCGAGGACGGCGAAGGTGATGGTTTCGCTGAACGTCGATTTCGCGGTTCCGCATGTAGCTGCGCTGGTTCCGCCGGTTCCCACCACCCCTCCGGTGGCAGCGGTCCCGCCGGTTCCCACCGCTCCTCCCCGCGCGGTGGTCCCGCCGGTGATTGTCGTTCCGCCGGTCATGGGCGGGCCGCTGTCATTGGAACCACCACTTCCGGAGGATGCGTCGAGACGGGGGCTGCCACCCGTCCCCTGCGCGCCGCCGGAGCCTTTGACACCGCCCGATCCGGCGGCCGCGTCGACGTTCGTGCTGCCACCCGAACCTGACGATCCTCCCGCGCCTCCCGTGGCCTCCGTGCCCCCCGTGGCGACCGGTCGGTCGCCACCGGTTGCCAGCGGTGTGCCCGCCCCACCGCCGGTGATGAGCGATGCGCCCGCGGCGCCGTCGGTCGTTGCTGTCGACCCCGCCGATCCTCCGGTTGCCAGCGGTATGCCCGTTGCGCCACCGTTGGCAAAAACACTGTCAGCGCTCCCGGCCTCCTGTGTTCCCGAAACCGCTGTCCCGCCGGCGCCGCTGGACGAAGCGTCCGCGCCAACGTTCGCATCTTGTTCCACCGCGAACTTATCAAAGTTGTACGTGCACGCAGCGCCACCGGCACTCGCAAGGATCGCGACCAGCCGAAGGACGACCGCGCATGGACCCTGGGCTTTCACGACTAGAAACTCCCGGCGTAGGAAATTTTCACCAGGCCCGGAGACACATCGACCGACGCGTTCGCCGGTTTTCCACTCGTCACGCCCAGATAGACCAGGGTGGCGCCCGTCAAGGTGCCAGCGATCCCGAGCGCGAGGCCAACATTGGCCACCGTCTGATAGGTTCTGCCCTGACTAGCGTCGTTGCGATGAGCGGCGTCCGAGCAGCCGCTGGGGCACTCCGACTGCAGCTTGTTGTAGGTACTTCTCGCTTGAATTCCCGCCACCACGAAGGCGCCAAGACCAGCGACGCCGAGGCCAGCCGCAACGTAGCCCAGCGAGGTCAATCGCGATCCGGGATCGCTTCGTTGCGCCGGAGCGCTTTGCTCGGCCTGCGGCAGCGCCACCTCGGACTCGACCTTTTTCTCGAACAGAAGCGCGATCGTCTTGGATCCGCCCGCGTCCAGGGACACATCGCGAGCGACTGGCTTCGAACCCTCGGCCTCGGCGTCCACGTGGTGAAGCCCAGGTTCGACGACGAGCGGGGAGCCAACCAAGGAGGAATCGACGATTTCGCCGTCCAGCCTGACCACGAAGTCTGCGGGCAATTCCACGAACGCGATGGTCAGACTGGCCAACCGTAGGTTCAGCTTGGCCAGTTCAGCCTGGGCGGCCTCTCGTGTGGCGACATATTTGGCACCGCCAAGCTCGAGGGACAACTTCACCGCCCGCGAAAACGCCTGATGAGCTTCACGAGCGTGCCCCAGCTCCAGTTGGCAGTATCCCACGTAGAGCTGCACGTTTGGGCTATTCGTCGTTTCGCCAAGATGGACGAAAAGCGGAAGCGCAGCCGCGGTGTCGCCATTCTTGAAGACTTTGACGGCCTCGGTGAACTCCGCGTCGGGGTTGGACCGCAATGGTTCCGTCGGAGCCGCCGTCTCGGCCCACGTGGCCGCGGGCAAGATCGCCGCGCAAGTAAACGCAAGAACCCTAAAGATTGCTAGGTAGGTAGTGCTTGGCATGGCTGGGTGCTCGTGCTTGAGAGCGTGAGGAAGGAAGGGCGCGCCGCGGAACGGCCTTGTCCTTGGTTGGCTGTTCACTCGTCGACGGCGGGGAAATATCGCCGCTCGCGGAGGTGACCTCTACGACAGTCGGGCCAGCGTCGGGAGCAGCGGGCAGTGGGCGACTGATCTGGGTTGAACTTGGAACTGGAGCAACGGTTGCCGCCCGGTTGGAAACCGTACTGCGAACTTTGGCCGGCGAGTGTCTTGAGAACATGAAAACAAGAGTCAGCGCAGCCACCGCCACGACCGCCGTCGCAGCAAGAACGCGTGCGGATAGACGGCGGCGCGCGGGTGGCGCGTTCGCGGACGTGGAACCGCGCGTCTTGTGGATTTCGATTGCAGCGTAGGATGCAGAGTCTTCGTGTGTCGAGAGCCCGGAATTGGCCACAAGCTCTTCTATGGATGGGGGCAGGGGTGGTGGAACCTGCGGCAGCGGCCTTGTCGAGGCGTAGGGATTGGTCATCCCAAACGGTATGGGCGGCGGCGTCCCGGCAGCCCGCCCCGTCGATGTGGGCAACTCGCTTTTCGCGACGACACTCGACGTCTCGATGGCGTGAATCATCGTTTCGCGCTGGTCGAGCGTGCTCGCGGCGAGTTTCCGCACCCACTCGCTGACCACTCGGCGCGAGGCAATGGGAACCACGCTTTCGATCTCGACGGCGAATTCTTGAGCGGTCGCATAGCGAGAACCCGTGTCGAGCTGAAGCGCCTTGGCCACGACCTTTTCCAATGCCGGCGAAACCCTGGGATTGTACTGGCGCGGTGAAGGGTATTTCCCAGCGACGATGCGCACGAGGCGCTCGTGTTCACTGGCTCCGCCGAAAAGCATCTTTCCCGCCAGAACCTCCCACAGCACGACGCCAGCCGAAAAGACATCCGCCTGTCGCGTGACAGCCGCGCCGCGAACAACTTCGGGCGCCATGTAGGAGAATTTCCCCTTCAGCGTGCCCGGATTGGTGTGGGTCTGTTCGTGAACCGCCTTGGCGATGCCGAAGTCAAGCACGCGTGCCACCCCATCCGCGCCAACCAGCACATTCTGCGGGGACACGTCTCGGTGGACGATGCCGAGCGGTTCTCCCTTTTCGTTTTGTGCCTCATGCGCGGCATGGAGGCCCTCGAGCAAGGCGGCTGCGATGGCACATCCGACGGGCACCGAGATCGCCTGCTTCGCCTTCTTGGCTGCGCGTAGTAAGGCAAGCAGGGACTCGCCGTGAATGTACTCCATGACGATGATCAATTCGTCGTCGTGGTCCGACAGCACGTCCAGAATGGGAACGACGTTGGGGTGAAGAATGCGCGCCGCCAACCGAGCTTCGGCCAGAAACATGCGCCTGAAATTCTGGTCCTGAAGAAAATGTCGGTGCATGCGCTTGGCGGCGACAACGCGGGAGAATCCGCCCGAGCCGACGAGACGAGCCAGGTGAACGGTTGCCATGCCGCCGGCCGCGATCTCGTCGAAGATCGCATAGCGACCTACCTGGTGTTCAGGCCGTTTGGGGGTTACTGCGAGGCTCATGGCGTCTGCGAATAGCGATCAATCATGTGCGGCCATCCGAAACCGCGACATCCTGGCAACATCGACAGTCGCAGGAGAATTCTGAAGGCCCACGCCGACATGTGGGCAAGTTGGGCAACGCGTCCAGCGGCCGAAATGCGATCTTTGCTTTGCCGATCATGGTTCACGGCTCTATTGGTCGGCGTTTTCGCGATCGGTTGTTCGCCTACATCGAAGCCTGGATCACGAAGCTCGGGTGACGGCGCACAAGCAGGGCCGGACCAACAAACAACCTGAATTGAACCGATCAGTGCCGGTCCAGGTGCAGGTGCCACTCATGCAGTCGATGAGGTTGTTGTTCCAGGCCTTGGTTCCAAGATCGAAGATCTTGAACCAGCCGTTGTCGCCCAAACCGATGTCGGTATGCCCTTCGTGGTGGCGTTTTGACTCGCAAGCTTCTGGTACCAAGAACGAATGTTGTTGGGGCCCAAGGGTCGTAGTCGTGGAAGGTCGACATCAGGTAGACATCCTGGCCCCGCCAACGCCGTCAAGGCTGGTCCAGACCGTTGCCATCTCGGCCGCGCCGAACCATTGGTTGCCTCCGAAGATCACAATGCGAGCCGGGTCAACGGCCCGGATTTTTGCGCCAAAGAGGTCATTTGCCCGAGATCCGCGGCTGGCATCGCCGATGAAGTTGCATCCGATCTGTGGGGCTCGTTCAGGCAGCGAGGTTGGGGTGTGGGTTCGCGGCGGCGTGAGCGAATGCTCGGCGAGTCCACGAGCCGATGCAAAGGAGCGACCGAGGTCGCCATGGCCGTCTTCGGCCGTTGGCAACCGTCCGCCGAGAACCCACACCCCAACCTCCCCCCTCGACTGAGCGAGCCTTCTACCCAGCGACCGCGACCGTCAGAACACACCCCGCCTCGCGCCGCCACATCACGTGCAGGTTGTCGAGCATGTGTTGGCGGGGCAGTTCGGCGATCACTTGCACGTCGACCGGCTGCCAACCCTCGGGGCACTCTGGGAAAGGCTCACCAACCAGATTCACCAGCACACCGCGCGTGTCGATGCGTAGGCCTAGGCCGAGGAGTTTCAAAACCGCTTCCTTGGCGCTCCAGATGCGCGACACGATTTCGTCGCGATCGGTGCGCGCAGCCTCGACGATCTGCGCTTCGCCGTCGGTGTAGAATTGCCTGACCAGCGCGGCGTCGCGCGGCTCGATGGTCTCCAGGTCGGCGCCAATGCGCGCGGTTCGTTCCCGCGGCGCCGCGGCCATGCCGACCTCGCTTCGATGCGAAATCGAGATGGGATAGTCCCAGCCGCCCTTGCCTTCGATGAGCACAAACGGCTCGCCCGAGGGTTGGTTGAGAACGCTGATCTCTTTCTCAGGCACCTGACCGTCGCCCAGCATGTCGCGCACCAGGCGCTTGGCCGCGGCTCTGCCCATCAGCCACTTGCGCCGCCTCGGCACAAGGCCGAGCCCGGCGAGGATCTTCTCCTCGCGCGGACTCAACAGATCCGGCCACGCCTGGCCATGCACCAGCGACGGGAATTCACTCGCATGGACCAATCGGTAGCGGAACATGAGGCTTCCAAATCAGACGACGACCTTGCGGAACGGGCCGGCCTCGTCCTCGGGCAACGTGTTCGGCATGCGCGAGGTGCGATAGCCCAAGAGCTCGACATGAACCTTGCCTTCGCCATCGCGCACGCGGGCGCTGAACGACAGGCCGTCGGCGCTCGGGTTGGCGGTGACTTCCGCGACCAGCGGCCCGCCACCGACCGATGGATCGCGCACGATCACTTGATCGACCGCAGCCGGCAGGGCGAGCTGACCGGTCTGGCCGATCTCCCACACCCCAGCGGTCTGGAAGCACAGCTCGATGAGGCGCGGGCCTACGAGACTGCGGTGGCTCGGATTGGTGGTATCGAGAGGCAGATCCGCCGTCATGCAGCCAATGACCTGGTTCTTGCCCGCGCTCTCGACCCGGTCGAGCACGCGGTAGGCCGGGCCGTGGAAGTACACGCGGTAGATAGCTTCGCGCCCAATCTCGGGCTCTGTGCGGTTGAAGGCCTGCACATGTTGGGTTTCCAGCGCCGAGGGCGCAAGCACGACCACGCCCGAAAAATGCAGCTTTTCTTCCGGCTCGCGGCCGACGATGTTTTGCACCGACGACAGCGTGGTGAAGACGCGCACCCAGCCGCCCTCGCCCAGCACGGCCCGGGCGCGCACGATGGCCGCACGCGGTTCGTTGCGGTAGTATTTCATGGGCGCGAGGAAGCGCACGTTTTCCAGAGCCACGACGTGATGACTGGGCGCCAGCAACCAAGCCGCCTCGGCGAAGGTCTCAATGCCCATCACGCCCGGCAGCACCGGAATGCCGTCGATGGCGTGGTCGAAGAGGAAGGGCTCGACCCTTGGATCGAGCTTCATCTCGGCCACCAGGCCTTCGTGCAGATTGTGGCTGACCCGCGTGAAGGGCAAGGGCAACGATTTGTCCACGGCGCGCGCTTGCAGGCTGCCGTCCACATCCAGTCCGCCGTCCGGGTCGAGCGGCGTGACCAGGATGCCGAGGCGGCGGCCGACCACGGCCTCGCCCGAGTAACCGGCAAGGAGCGCGTTGCGAATCACCGGCAAGCCCTCGGCGGGATCGAGCATGTCGATCCCAGCGCGCTTCATGATCTCCGGGATGCTTCCGCGCGTGGCCATGCCGATGCCGCCCCACGCGGTCCAGTCGAGCGCGATGCCGAGCGCATTCGGCCGCGACGCCGCCCACCACGAGACCGTCTTGCACATGAAGTCGTTGCCCGCGCTGTAGTCGGCCTGGCCCGCGTTGCCGAAGCGTCCCGCCACCGACGAGAAAACCACCATGGCCTTAACGTCGAGGTCGCGCGTGGCCGCCATCAGATTGAAGAGACCGTCGGCCTTCACACGGAAGACCAGGTCGAATTCCTCGACCGGCTTGCGGTCGAGCGAGCGGCTGCGTTCGAGTCCTGCGGCGTGCAGAACCACATCGAGCTTGCCGCTTTGCTGGCGGATGTTCTCGACCACGGCCTTGACCGCGTTGCCGTCGAGCACGTCCACCTGGCGGTAGAAGGCGCGGCCACCCGCCTCTTCCACCGAGCGTAGGGCTTCGAGAATACCGGCCTGCCGTTCGAGATCGAAGAGTTTCTCCTCGACCTGTGCCGGTGTGGCGCGGCCCTTCTCGGCCTTGATGCGCTCGAACACGTCGCGCTTGGCGCCCTCGCGATCCTGGATGACCTTTTCGAGCAAGGGGCGCTCGCTCTCGGGCGGCATCTGGCGCGCGTCGAGCAAATAGAAGGTCCCGCGCGAGGCCGCTGCCAGATCGCGCACGATGGCCACCGTGATGGCGCCGGCCCCACCGGTGACCGCGAACACGGCGTTCGCGTCCAGGACAACTGGCGTCTTCGCGTCGCTGGGTGGCGCCGTGAAGAGCTGCACGCCCACGGTCACGCGCAAGCTACCCTGGTAGCCGATCTCGACCGCGCCCGGATCGCGCTCGGTCTCGTCGAGCAGAGCGCGCGCCAAAACTTCGCTGGGCATGTCCTCGGGGAAGTCGACGGCCTTGACCAGTGCCTCGGGCCGCTCGCGCTTGCTGGCCTTGACGAAGCCGACGACTGCGCCGCCAAGCGGATTGTGCGCACCGCCCATCCCGTAGCCGTGGTGACCGCCCATGCGAGTCGCCGCGATGAGGAAAGTGCCGGGATTGGCGAGCGCATCGTAGAGCCCGCGTACAGCCCCGTGGAGAAGCAGCACGCGCTCACGATACTGTTTGCGGAATTCGACCAGATCGATCTCGCGCAGCGACGGGCAAGCATCGAGCGAGGCAAGGAAATACATGCCCGTGGTCGGACCCGCGGCAGCCCACTCGCGCAGGGCATTTTCGATTTCAGCGCGCTCGGGCCGCGCGTCGATGCGCAAGATCTGAACCCCGCGGCGTTCGAGTTCGTCGCAGAGCAGACGACCAGCGCCTTCGCGATCCGCCACCACCACAACCCGACTGCCCTTTTCCAAACGCACAGCCGTGCGCTTGCAGGCGGAAAGCGGCGGACGCAAGGTCACTACGGGTCGGCGAAGCACGCCGCTCTCAAAGGGATTGGCGTCGGACACGGCGATGGCCGGCGTCATCGCCACGGGAGCAGCCGCCAGTGCGGGTGCAGACGCAGGCTCGGCTGCAGGCGCGGGCGCCGCATTTGGCGTGGGCGCCGCGATGGGCGCAGGCGCCGGCTCAGCAACAGGCACAGGCTCGGCGGCAGGCGCCGGCTCAGCGACAGGCACAGGCTCGGCGGCAGGCGCCGGCTCAGCGACAGGCGGCGCGGTGATGGGCGCGGACGCCGCATCTGGGGTAGCAAGGCTCTGCTTCACGAACCCGATCACGTGGCGAAGCGTCGGGTAGTCGCGCAGCTTCAGATCGTCCTTGCGCGGGATCTTGAACTCCTCGCGCACCATCGCGAAGACTTCCGCTTGCTTGACCGTGTCCACGCCGAGGTCGGCCTCGAGGTCCAAGTCCAGCTCCAGCATGTCGCTTGGATAGCCGGTCTTGGCTGCCACCATGGCGAGGACCTTCTCGACGATTGGATCGCTGCCATCGCTCGCAGACACTGCCGCCGATACGGCAGGTGCCGGCGCCGCGGCAGCCTGAGCGCCTGGCGCCACGATCGTTGCAGTGGGGGCCGCAACTGGGGGTGGCGCAATTGGCGATACCGTAACTGGGGCTGGCGCGGCTTGCGCGGGTGCCGAGGGAGCGCCGCCCAAGTTCTGCTCGACGTAACCGATCACGTGACGAAGGGTCGGATAGTCGCGCAGCTTCAGATTGTCCTGGCGAGGAATCCCAAAGGTCTCGCGCACTGTCGCGAAGACTTCCGCTTGTTTGACGGTATCAACGCCGAGGTCGGCTTCCAGATCCAAGTCCAGCTCCAGCATGTCGCTTGGGTAGCCGGTCTTCTCGGCCACGATGCCGAGCACTCTTGCGACCGCCGAGCCCTGAGCTGCCGAGGCCGCTGGGGTCGGCGCAGGCACCACAGCCGGCGAGGACGCCACCGAAGACGTTGGGGTTGGCACAGGTGCCGAAGCTCCGGAAGAGAGAGCCGCAGCCGGAGCTGGAGGCGAAACTGCCGCCGTCCCCGCTGCGCCTTTGCCCTGCTCCACGAAACCGACCACGTGACGAAGGGTCGGATAGTCGCGCAGCTTCAGATTGTCCTGGCGAGGAATGCCAAAGGTCTCGCGCACCATCGCGAACACCTCGGCCTGCTTGACCGTGTCGATGCCGAGATCCGCTTCGAGATCCAGATCCGGATCCAGCATGTCGCGCGGATAGCCCGTCTTCTCCGCCACGATGCCGAGCACCTTGTCGAGAATGGATTCGCCGGAATCCGAAGTAGTTGGCGCTGTGGTCGTGGCCACGGCAGGCATTGGTGCAGGTCCTGAAGCCACAGGAGCCGGAAGCGTGACGGGAGTCGGAGCCGCGCCGCCCTTGCTTTGCTCGACGTATCCGACCACATGCCGCAGGGTCGGGTAGTCGCGCAGCTTCAGATTGTCCTGGCGAGGAATGCTGAAGGTCTCGCGCACCATCGCGAACACCTCGGCCTGCTTGACGGTGTCGATGCCGAGGTCCGCCTCGAGATCCAGATCTGGATCAAGCATGTCGCGCGGATAGCCCGTCTTCTCAGCGACGATGCCGAGCACCTTATCGAGGATGGATTCGCCGGGAACCGCGGCCGTGGTCGTGGCCGGAGACGTGGCCGTGGTCGTGGTCGTGGTCGTGGCCGGAGCAGGAGCAGTGGTCGCAACCTGAGCCGAAGCCAGAATCGGCGTCGGGGGAGCCACCACCCCCGCATCCACAACCACCGCACTCGGCCCAGCGCCCGGCAACCAACGCGACTGCGCGGGCTCTCTGCGCGGCTGTCCCTCGTCCTTGATACGCAAGGTGCGCTGCTGAACCTCGACGGCCGGCGCATCGTAACCAGAAACCTCCGCCAACCAGCGCTGGTATGCTGCCGGATCGGCGATGCGCTGCTCGACGCCCTGAACGCGACGGAACATCGACATCGCGATCTGCGAGCCGAAGCCCGCGGCCAGGCGAAGGGCAAAGCGCACCGGATAGTGTCCGCCCTTGGACAGATTGAGGGTGCCAAGCTCGGGATCGGGCTCTTTGAAATTGGGCACCGGCGGCACGATCTGCTTTTCCAGGATCTTGACCGCCATGGCATCCTCGATACCGACACCCATCGGATGCCCGGTGAAGCCCTTGGTGTTGGCCACGACCAGATCGTTGGCCGACGCACCGAAGGTCTTGCGCAGGGCAAACACCTCGGCCGCGGCGCTGCCGCCGCGAGCAGGCGTATAGGTCTCATGAGAAATGAAGGCCAGCTCCTTGGCCATGGCGTGGCGTTCCAGGCCGTATTTGCGCTCGACCGCCGACACCAGGCGCTCCATCACGCCTTCGATATGGGTCACGTCGAGGCGCGAGCCGTGGAAGGCGCTGTTGGCGACTTCGGTGCCCAGGAGCTCGACCACGCCGCGCATGCCGCGCTCTTTAACGGCGTCCTCGGATTCGATCACGAGTCCGCACGCGCCCATACCCATCAGCATGCCGTGGCGGCGGCGATCGAACGGCAGTGCCGCGCGCTCGACGACGTTCTCGGTGGTGGCGGCGCCGGTGGCCAGGAAGCCCGCGCCCATCCATTCCATCAGATTGTCCGAGGTAAGCTCGTCGGCCCCGATCACGATCACGCGCCGGCAGCGTCCGAGGCGAATCCAATCCTCGGCGATGGCAATGGCCGTCGTGGTCGACGCGCAGGCCGAGTTGACCTGCGTGTTGGGCCCGCGGATGCCGAGCATTTCGGCGAACTGGGCGTGGCCCATCGACAGCACCTGGAAGATGAAGCGACGGTCGAACTGGAACTCGGTCTTCTGTTCGCGCGCCTCATAGAATCGCGTGATTTCGCGGGCCATGTTGTCGAAACCCGGGAAAGCCGACGAGAAGATCACGCCGGTCTCATCGGCCATGCAGAGCGGCAGGCGCCAGCGGTCGGGCAAGTAGCTGCCCGTGGTGGTGCGGCGGTAGTTGCGCACGAGCGGAATACCTGCATCGCGCAAAGCCTCGATGCCGGCCGCGATCGCGAGAGCGGTGGTGGTGTCGAAGACTTCGCTTCGCTCCTTGGCCACGCCGAAGTCCTGGGTCAGGTCAAAGGCCCCTTTGCGTCCGGCCAGTCGAATGACTTCGTCGGCGGACTGGATGGGCTCCAGGCTCGGCTCGCCGATCTCGCGCTTGTGCAAACGCACGATGTTTTTGCCCAGCATGCGCTCGCGCAACTTCTGCGGCACCGGCTCGATGAACGATTCGCCGGCCAGGATGCGGTCGATGTTGCCGTCGTCGAACACGCGGCGACTTTCGCCAGGCAGGCCCAGGCCCACGCCGGAGATGACGATCGAGCCCGTCCGCCCGGGCGGCACGGGTGCGGCGGCTTCCCCACCCTTGTAGAGCGCCATGCCCTCGTCGAGGAATCGTGCAAAAAGTCGTCCCAGACTCTCGTAGTCGGTCTGGCCGGCCGTGGCAGTTGGACGTATTCGATCCGTACTCATGACGATGGAGGCTCCATTCGCTGACGTGGGGTTCTGGCTTGGCATCTTGGCGCCTTCGGCGGCAGCGCGCAGTTCTGGAATGCGTGACAGTTGCTCGGGCCTGGGAATGCCCGCGGCGTACAAGCCGCACATGGCATCGTGGAACGAGCGCACGCCGCCACGCTTGGGGTGGTTGGTGGAAAGACAAAGAACGTCGGACTTGTCCTCGAGGTCGCTCTCGGCCAGCGCTTGCAGGGCGCGCTTGGGGCCGACTTCAAGGAAGATGCGCGCGCCCTCGCGGTAGCAGGTTTCGATGCCCTTGACGAACTGGACAGACGACGCCATCTGGTCGGCCAGGCGGCGTTTGATGGTTTCGATATTGTCCGTGGGATAGAGCTGTCCGTCGATGTTGCCGACCAGCGGAATGCTGGGCGGGGCGATCTGCATCTCGCAGATGGTCCGGTACAGCGCATCGGCGGCGGGTGCGACCACCTTGCTGTGAAAGGCGTGCGACACGGGAATGATCTGCGCGGTCATGCCCAGGTTGTTGAAGAACTCGACCGCGCGATCCACGGCGTCGCTGGCGCCGGCGATCACCGTCTGCTTCTTGCTGTTCATGTTGGCCGGCGTGAGGTAGCCGCCGATCTCGGGCAGGCGCCGCACGATCTCGTCGGTCGGCCCGAGCACAGACGCCATCTTGCCCTTGTCGCCGATGGACACCGACGCCATGGCGCGCGCCCGCGCGCTCACCGCGACCAGCGCCTCGGAGAAATTGAGCATGCGCGCACCGACCGCCGCCGCCCACTCGCCAAGGCTGTGGCCCATCACCATGTCGGGGAACACGCCGTGCTTGCCCAGCATGCGCATGATAGCGATATCGGTGGCCACCATGGCGGGCTGGCAGATGGTGGTGTCCTTAAGCGCCTCCTCGGCGTCTTCCATGGCCGCCGCATCGTTGGCGTTCCTGTAAACGTAGCTCGTGAGCGGCCGGCCGAGGATGGGCCCCATGGTGCGGTCGGCCTCGGCGAAGGTTTCGCGCACGATGGGATCGGGCACGTCGGCCAGCATGTTGACGTATTGGGATCCCTGGCCAGGAAAAAGAAAGGCGACCTTGCCCGCTGGGCCCCGACCGAAATGAATGCCCTTGGTCTGCAAGACGCGCCACTTTCGCGCGTCGTTCTTGTCCAGGGCTTCGACGGCGAATTCGCACTTCTTGACCAGATCGCCTGGTTCGTCGAAGGCCATGACCAGACGAGCCTGCGCGCCGAGAAACTGTGCGCCCGGCGGCGTCTTGTCGGGTGATTTGCCGGCCTTGGCATCGGCCATGGCTTGAATCACTTGTGCCCGCAGCGATCCCGGGTCAACGCCGCCGAGCGCGAGCATGTTCCCGAGCATGGCCGGCCTGTCATCCTTCGTCACGATTGGGCTTCCGCCAGTCGGTGTCGTGGCAGCCGGCACCTGCACCAGCGGCTGGCGCTTGACCAGCATGCCGGGCACGTATTCCTCGACCACGACGTGGAAGTTGGTGCCACCGAAACCAAAGGCCGAAACGCCGCAGCGCCTTGGCGCAAACGATGGACGCTCCCACGGCCTGGCCTTGGTGTTCACTTCGAAAGGAATCTTGTCGAACGGAATGGCCGGGCTGAGCACGTCGCAGTTGATCGACGGCGGCAGGATCTTGTGGTGGCAAGCCAACACGGCCTTGAGCAGGCCCGCGGCCCCGGCCGCGCTCTTGAGGTGGCCGATCTGCGACTTGACCGAGCCGAGTGCAATCTTGTGTTTGATGGGCGTTCCCTCGGCAAGCACGCTCGCCGCGCTCTCCATCTCGGACACGTCGCCCACGCGGGTCGAGGTACCGTGACCTTCGAGCAGGGTCATGGTGGCCGGATCGAGACCGGCGCGCTTCCACGCGCGCTGAATGGCCAAGCGCTGGCCGATGGGATTGGGAGCGGTGATGCCCTTGCCCCGGCCGTCGCTGGCGCCGCCGATGCCGCGAATCACGGCGTAGATCTTGTCGCCCGCTTTCTCGGCGTCTTCCAGGCGCTTGCAGATGAAGAAGGCGCCACCCTCGCCCATGACGAAGCCATTGGCGCCGGCCGAATAGGGACGCGAACCGTCCGGGGAGAGCGCGCCAATCTTGCTGAACTTGACGAAGGTGGTGGCGCCCATGTTGCGGTCCATGCCGCCGGTCAGGGCCACGTTGTAGTGGTGATCGACAAGGCTGTCGATGGCGGCTTGCACGCCCGCCAGGGCCGACGCGCATGCGGCGTCGGTGGTGAAGTTGGGACCGCGCAAGTTGTAGACCGCCGCCACCCGGCCAGCGACGATGTTGGTCAGCTCGCCCGGCATGGTGTCTTCCGTGGTGTCGGGCAAGCGCCGCGCGATCTCACCGGCGAATTCGGCAAGGATCGCCTCTTGCACACTTGCTGGCAAACTCTTGAAGGCCGCGGTTTCGTAGAGCGCTCTGGAGTATTCGGGAAAGGACAGACGCAGCACGGTTTCGTAGTGCCGCTCGCCACCCATGGCATTGCCGATGATCACCGCGGTGGATTCGCTGTCGAGTGGACGATCCGGGTGGCCGGCATCGCGCAAGGCTTCGCCCGCGCACAAAAGCGCCCACTTCTGCCCGTCGTCCATGGCCTCTGCCACGCGCGGTGGAATCTTGAGCTTGGTCGATTCGAAGGTGATGCCGCGCACCCAGCCGCCGATCTTCGAGTAGGTCTTGCCCGGTGCCTTGGGATCGGGATCCCAGTAGTCCGAGGCAATCCAACGATCGGGGGTCACATCGGTGATCGAGTCCCGGCCGGCAACCACGTTTTGCCAGAATCGCTGCGCATCGGGTGCGTCGGGCAAGATCGCGCCCACGCCCACAACCGCGACGGCCCGGTCGGCCGGATCTCGTGTCGAACTACTCATCTACTTTGTTCCTCCAGATTGAGGCGATTGCGGATCCATGCAGGTTGCCCGATCCGATTTCTCTGCCCCGACTTCGCTTGATTCCAGTGTTCACTGCGGTCGTGCCGCATCTTGCTCCACGATGGCCTTGGCGACGATGTCCAGGTCGGCCATGAGTCCTTGGGTCGCCGCGTGGATGGCTTGCGTTTGAAGCGATCGCTCGAAGTCCGCCATGCCCGCGTCGTCTACGGCGTCCATGCCGCGCACCAGTCGAACCGCGCCAGCCAGGACATCAAGCGCGGCTTCGCGCGCGCAGATCCTGGACATGTCCTTGATCGCCTTGGGCGCGAAGAACGGCTCGTACTTCGCGGCCCCGCGCCCGGCGGCGTAATGGGCGAAATTGGCCGCGATTTCGGCGCGGGTCATCAGCTCGCCAAGTTGGAAAAGCACGTGCTGGTGGCGCGTGAGGCGCCCCACGCGACAACGCTCGGTGGTTTCGAGCACGGCCCGAACCGCCAGGGCCGCCACGTCGGCGCCAACCGCGGGATCTTCGCGGTGCAAGCTTTCCAGCGATTCCGCCATGCGGCGGTAGAAACCGCCGCGCTCTTGCAGGTGGATGCGCCATCTGTCGCGCGACACCGTCCACTGCATGATTTCGCTCGTGCCTTCGTAGATCGTCGTGATGCGCACGTCTCTGCGAACCTTCTCGACCTCGTACTCTTTGGTGTAGCCGTAGCCGCCCAGCGCCTGAACCGCGGCATCCGCGGATGCGTTGCCCTCTTCGGTGGCGAAGAGCTTGGCAATCGCGCCTTCGGTCTGCAGCTCGGGCTCGCCAGCGTCCAATCGGCGCGCCACTTCCTCGATATAGGCGCGCGCCGCCTCCAGCTTGACCACGTGAGGAACAATCAGCTTGTCCATGTAGCCTTGCTTTTCGGACAGGGTGGTGCCGGCCTGCACGCGCTCGCGCGAGTAGCGAATCGCCTTGAGCATGGCGGCCACGCCGCCGCCCAAGCCAAAAGCCGCCACCATGAGACGCGTGAAGCCGAACACGGACTGGGCATGGATAAGACCCTTGCCCTCGACGCCGCCAAGCAGGTTCTCCTTGGGCACGAACACGTCCTCGAAGATGACCGGCGAGGTGTTCGACGAGCGAATGCCGTGCTTGTTCTCGTGCTTGCCTGGGATGAGTCCGGGCGTGCCCTTCTCGACGAGGAAAAAAGTCGGTCCGTCAGGGGTGGCCGCCAGCACCGAGTAGAGCTGCGCGAAGCCGCCGTTGGAGATGAACTGCTTGGTGCCGTTGATTTTGTAGCCCTTGAGCTCGCCGTTCTCGATCACGCGGTCGGCCTTGGTGCGAATAGCCGACAGCTCACTGCCAGCCAGCGGCTCGGTCACCGCGTAGGCGACGATCAGTCCCTCGTCGCCAATGCGGCGAAGCCAGTGGTTGCGTTGCTCCTCGGTCGAACCCACCACGATGGGGTCGGTGCCGAGGAAGATGGCGAGAAAGGCCGTGGCCACGCCGAGGTCAAGGCGGGCCATGTCCTCGGACACGCGGTACACGTCGTAAGCCGAGCCGCCGAGTCCACCGAGCTCTTCGGGGATGAACAGGAGGTGCAGGCCGATCTCCGGTCCAAGCAGTTCCTGGATGAGCCCGAGCGGGAACTCGTCCTTTTCGTCGAGTTCGAGGCGAATCTTGGCGGGCAACTTCTGCTTGCCGAACGACCCGATGGTGTCGAGAAGCATCTGGAGTGATTCTTTGTCGAGTCCTGCGTTCTTCATTTCGTGTCTTGTCTCCTGCACAGATGCCCAGTTCGTCGGGAAAAGATGGCATCCCCCACACTTCGGGGCGGACGATGCTGGCACAAGCTGGCCCAAAATCAAAACAGGGATCGACGGCGCAATCCGTCGACCCCTGTTTCACGACGCGACTGTAAGTGACTAATCGTCACGCTCTGACGCGCCTAGAATACTGTGCCGCAGGTGATTGGTATGGCCGCAGAGCTTTGATCTATCCCAAGGTGTGCCGCGAAGATGCCTCCAGCGCGACTGGCTAATTGAATTTCCAGCGCGGATCGGAGTTTTCCTTCTCTTTCTCTTTGTCTTTCTTGGCCTGCTCGGCCTTCCTCTCCTTGTCGCGCTGAATTTTGGCCTTCTTGGCCTCTTCCTGCCCCTTCTTGTCCCTTTCCTTGATCTTCTTGAGCGCCAGCTCCGCGGCTTTCTCCTCGTCGTGGCGGCGCTTGGCCGCGCATTCCGGAGGCTCGCATTCGCCTTCGCACTCGCACTTGAGCTTTGCCTTGCTCACCTTGATGCAATGGCACTTCTCATCTTTGTCTCGGTAGCATCCGCAAGCGTTGTTCTCGGAGGCGGGCTCGGCCGGCTCAGCCTCGACTTGGGACTCACCCTTCTTGGGCTTTGCCTCGGTCGGGAGAGCGAAAAAGGTCACCAGGCCGAACACTGAAATGATTGAAAGCAGCAATCGCATGGCGTTCTCCTTTGCATCGCAAATACCACGGGTCCGGCGGCGCGCGCAATGGGCCTGCGCAGGCACGTTTGCATCTTGCGCCAAGGGCGTTCTGATCGCGTGAAGGGCTGGCCGGCTTTGCCGGCCACACTCCATCGCGGGAAGGTATGGAAACCCTCCCAGGGTTTCCATATTATCGACATGATTCGTTGCCAGGAAATCACCATGACCCAGAGCCTGATGTCGCGCGATAGAGCGGAAGCAAAGAAGAAGGGCCTGTTCGCACTCTCGGCGTGGGCCGGCTCAGGTGTGTTGTTCATCTACCATTTCCCGATTTTCGGGCTGCTAGCCGTCGGTGGCGCGATCTACCTGACGTACCGATGGTTCATGTTCCGCGCCAAGCGCGGCATGCGTTTCTAGAACGCCACAACGCACACTCAGGGTTCCATGAACAGGGGCGCTTGAGCCGGAGCCTGCTGGCCAGCGGGGCTCCCCGACTGAGACGGACGCGCGATGCGGTGGAAGGAAAGCGGCAGGTCGACTTGCACGCCCTTGCCCTCGAAGCTTGGGAAACGGATGTTCTGTACGACGTTGCGAATACAGTGCTCGGCATCGGGAGGCGCGCCGCCCACGCGCACAAGACTGGGCCTGCCGGTTGGATCTGCCTCGAAAGAAACCGACACCATTGGATCTTGCGTCAGGGATGCGAAGCAGGCCGCAAAAGAGCCCATGGCACCCTGGATGGAGCGATTCAGGGTATCGCGCGTGATACCGTTTGGATCTCCGTTCAAAGTTGCCCTTTGTCCGGCTGGCCTATCTGTCGCTGGCTGAAGTTGCATTGGCGGCGGATCGTCGGGAATGACCGAGGGGGCGATGGGCGAACCGGCCTGGCTTCGGTAGCCGACGGGCGCGGGGGCTTTCTGGTGCCCCAACTCTGGCGCCGTTGGCAAGTTGGGCAAGGTCGGCGGAGCGTGCGACCCCCTGCATGCGGACCAGCAGCATAGAATTGCCGCAAGCACCGCGGCGCCATGCGCGGTCGACCTAGCGTGTAACGCATGCATGGGCATCGGTTCCTCTCCTCGGTAGGCTTCCAGTGTAACTTGACCCGCCAGGCTTGTGAAATCATCAGAAGATGCTTAACTGAGTGCCCAAACTGCCAACCTCAAGTGTACTGTAGCAACGACAATGCGAATTGGAATTGACCTCGGTGGCACCAAGATCGAAGGAATTGCCATCGACGAAAGAGGAGTTGAGCGACAGCGGCTGCGCGTCCCAACGCCCAAAGGAAACTACGCGGCCATCGTAGAGGCCATCGCCTCGCTGGTAGCCGATATCGAGAAGGCGCTCGGCGAAAAGGGCACGGTTGGCGTGGGCATTCCGGGCGCCATCTCGCCGGCCACGGGTCTGGTCAAGAACGCCAACACCGTTGAGTTGATTGGACATCCGCTGGACAAAGACCTGAGCAAGGCGCTGGATCGCGATGTGCGCGTGGCCAACGATGCCAACTGTTTCGTGCTCTCCGAGGCCACCGACGGGGCGGGCGCGGGTGGTCAGGTGGTCTTTGGGGTCATCATTGGAACCGGGGTGGGCGGAGGCATCGTCGTCGACGGTCGACTGCTCACCGGCGCACACGCCATCGCCGGAGAATGGGGACACAACCCGCTGGCATGGCCTCGCGACGACGAGCGGCCGGGGCAACCCTGTTTCTGCGGGCGTCCGGGCTGTAACGAATCCTTCCTCGCGGGTCCGAGTCTGGCGCGCGACCATCGTCTAACCACGGGCCAGGATCTCAAGGCCCCGGAAATCGCCGCGCGCGCGGAAAGCGGCGACGCGGATGCCCTCGCGACCATGACTCGCTACGAAGACCGCCTGGCGCGAGCCCTGGCTGTCATCATCAACGTGCTCGACCCTGATTTCGTCGTGCTGGGTGGTGGCGTGTCCAACATCGCCCGCCTCTATCGCGAGATCCCCCTCGTGCTGCCGAAGTACGTTTTCTCGGACAAGGTGACCACGCCGATCGTGAAGGCCAAGTATGGCGACTCCAGCGGCGTGCGCGGCGCGGCCTGGCTGTGGCCGAAGCAGTGACTAGTGTCGGTGCGCCTGCACGTAGGTCGACACTACGAGAAATAGCCCAAGCAGAACCCAGACCACGCCCATGCGCAGGTGGCGGCGCTGCTCTTTGCCGCGAACCGGTGGCTGGTTCGTTGAGGTCTCGGCATCTTCCTCGGTCATGGCCGGCGTACGCGGTGCCCCGAGGTACTTCATGCGAAGAATGCCGAAGACCACGAGCATGAAGCCAACGGCATAGGGAATGACGGGGGGGACGTTCAGGTGCATGGCTTGGATCTCTGTGCTCTCTCTCTGACCTCTGTGCTCTCTCCGACTTAACTCGCTAGCTCCACCGCCTTGAATTCGCGGATGACGGTCACCTTGATTTGCCCTGGGAAGGTCATCTCGCGCGAAATGACCTGCGCGATGTCGGCCGCAAGCTTGGCGGCGCCGGCGTCGCTTACGCGCTCTTCCTCGACGTAGACACGAACTTCGCGTCCGCCCTGGACGGCAAAGGCCTCGGCGATGCCGCGAAAATTCCGAGCGATGCGCTCGATTTCGGCCAGCTTGGCCATGTGGTTGTCTTCGGTCTGGCGGCGCGATCCGGGACGCCCGCCCGACATAGCGTCAGCGGCGGCAACCAGGTGCGCGTAGGCGCTGGCAAAGGGCTCGTCGGTGTGGTGGGCACCGATGGCGTTGGCGACGATTTCGCTTTCACCAAGACGGCGGGCGTAGTCGGCGCCGATCACAGCGTGCGATCCGTCGAGTTCGTGGGTGAGAGCCTTGCCGATGTCGTGGAGCAGCGCCGCCCGCCGGGCGATCTTGACGTCAAGCCCCAACTCGGCGGCCAGCATCCCGCACAGAAATCCCGCCTCCACGCTATGCTCCCACTGATTCTGCGAGTAGCTGGTTCTGAAGTTGAGCCGGCCCACCAGCTTGACGATATCGGGGTGTGCACGATCGAGCTTCAGCAGGGCGAACCCGCGTTGCCCGAAGTCCACGATCTCACGCTCCACCTCCGCGCTGATCTCCCGGGCGGCTTTGGCAAAGAGATCCCCCCGCAACCCGGGCCGACGCAGCATGCGGCCGACGCAGCGACGAGCTACTTCGCGGCCCACGCCATCGAGACCTTCGATGCGAATGGCGTCGCCTTCTTCGGTGAAGGCCAGGCTGACACCCGCGGCGGTTTCCACGAGCTTGAGGTCGTCCGCCGTGATGAGGGGCCGGTCGGCTCGGCTCTCCGGAAGCGTGATGATCGATTGAGCCCGCTCCGAATAGAAGTGGTCGGCCATCCGGCCCGCAGAAATCCCCATCAGGCGTTTAGCGGCGCGAGCGACCTCCGAAGCCGTTGCGCCTTCACTGGCATTGCGCACGAGTTGCTCAGCCGAGCCCCGCGCTTCATCGATCTCGGCGTCGACGAGCGCGCGCACGGCTTGCTGTGCGGTCATTTGGGCCGCACGCTCCAGTTCGCTACGCTGTTGCCGCCGCAGCAAGGCCAATTCGGCTTCGAGTCCTTTCGTCTCACGTTCAATCTCGGCAAGCGGAGTCTCGCGCTCCGCCAGCTCTTTGCGGACTTCGTCGAGCGTGCGCGCCTCTTCACTGACCCAAACCGACCGTCCGGCCAGTGCGGCTTCCTGCTCGGCCAGTTCGACCTGACGGGCGCGAAGCGCCACCTCGGCCTCGGCTCGCATGGTCAGCGCTTCTTCGCGTGCCGTGACCTCCGCCTGCATGCGCACGGTCTGGCCTTCGCGTTCGGCGGCCGCGTGGATCCGCTCGATCTCCTGCGCCCGTGTATGGCGAGCCTGGTCACTTCGCGCCCGGGCCTTGAGAACGAACCACAGTCCGATGCAGGCGCCGGCTACGCCCGCCAAGATGATCGCTAGCGCGGCCGGCATCGCTGACTATCCGATGGCCAGACCCAAGTGGCTGCGTAGCTCGAAGTATTCCTCGGAAACGCTCCACTGAATCAGATCCCGGACCTTTTCCCTGGGATCCACACTTCCCACACCGATGGGCTCGGATAGCACCTGCTGCGCGGCGACCTCAAGGTCGTTGCAGAGCAGGAAACCGGCACGCGTCGAGGTGTAGTCGACCGCGAGCGCCCACTTGTGCAGATCCACCTCCGCCTTGCTTTCCAGGAACAAGCGAACGACCTCGGCCAGTTGCTCCATGTTTTGCGGCGGCAGGAATCGCCGCAAGAGCTCTACGCGCTCGGCCACCGGTTGCTCCATATCCTTGTTGATGGGCACCTTGTTGTTCACGAGTTTGAGGGCGGCCAGGAAGAACGCCTTCAGTTCGGACACCTGCGGAACGATACGCGGCCAGCGCATGACGTGGTCGGCGCGCAGGAGCGTCAGTCGCTTGCCGAGAGCGTAGGCGAGATCCTTCTCCTGCTTGCCTTGCAAGAGCGCCGACCCGACGATGATCGCCGGACAGAGCTGCTGCTTTTCGCGCGCGCTGACGAACTCCATGTCGCCGGCCCAGTCCTGGCGCAAGTAGAGTTCGGGAATGCTCACCGCGAGGATCTGACTGGCGTAGACGAACACTCGGCTGAGCATCAGCTGGTCACTACCAAGATCGCGGCGATCCTTGCGCTTGACCCCGTAGTCCTTGTGCTCTTGCGCCCGAATGGCGATGACGGTCTGGCTGATGTTGGCGAGCACCGCCGAAACGTAGCGATCCTCGTTGGGGTGGAAGATGTGCTTCTGCCAGTTCTCCTCGGTCAGGCGAGACTTCACCCGCGCCAGGCCCTTGCCGCGGTACTGCTCGAAGAAGCGCATCTCCTCGGCATCGGCCTGTTTGAGGTACGCCAGGGTCGAAGCCACACACCACACGTGGTCGTACTTGCCCAGCTCGGCGTACAAGCGCCGCAGGGTCTTCAAGGACGACACCATGTCCTTAGGATCCTTGGCGCGCGCGATGAGCAGACGGTATTCGCGAATCGCCTTGTCGTAGCACTCCGGCCCTTGCACCTGGAACAGCTCGGCCAGGATCTGATGGCGTGGCACGTTGTCGGGTTCAAGGTGCACGCACACCTCGAAGGCTTCGGCGGCCTCGCGGTACATCTTCAACCGTGAGCGATAGATCTCGCCCAGACCCTGCCACAGTGCCAACTGCGTGGCCTTCTTGTCGGGCGTGGACACGTCCTGCCCCAGCCGCTTGATCATCTTGCGGTAGTTGCGCTGCTGATTCGTCCAGTCCTTCTTGGCCGTCATGATCTTGTCGATGCGTTCGAACGGCTTGAGGCTGTCGGGGTACTCGTCGAGCGCCTGGTTGAACATTTCGACCGCCTCGTCGGGCGAGTGCAGTTCCACGTTGGTGATAATGCCGGCGGTCTCCAGGTACTTAGCCTTGGCCTTCCCGGTTTCCAGGTTGGCGAGGCGCATGAGGATCTCCACCGCCTTCTTCCACTGCTTGGTTTCGTGGAGAAGTTCCAGCACGTCGACGAGCAGGTTGCGCGCGTCGGGCTTGACCTCGAGCGCTTCGAGGTAGGCGGCGATGGCCTTCTGCTGATTCGCCAGGTTGTCCTTGTAGATGGCGATGATCTCTTCGTGGTAGCGCAGCTTCTCTTCCGCGCTCTCGCTGTGCGTGAGCAGCGCGCGCTTCTGCTTGATCACGGCCTCCCAGTCCTTGGCCTCGGTGTGCACCGCGGCCAGGGCCTCCAGGGTCGGCCGGTGCCCGGGATCGATCTCGAGCGCCTTCTCGAACATATTGATGGACTTCGCGCGCTCGCCCACCTTCATCTTGATGGTGCCGATGCGGTGGAAGATCTCGACGATCTGGGCATCGGTCTGCGATTCGCGGTGCTGGACCATCACGGTCTGGTACAGCTTGAAAGCGTCGTCCCACTGTTGGCGGCGGTAGAGCAAATCGGCGCGGTCCACCAGCGTCGGCAGATGCGTGGGATCCAGCTCGTAGGCCTGGCGGTACCACTTGAGCGCCTTCTCTTGCTCGCCCAGTTTGTCGGCCGCTTTGGCCAGGCGGTAGTAGAGAACGTGCAGCTCCTTGTTGGCGCGGCGGTCGGTCTTGCGCGCCAGCATTTCGAGCACGGGAATGAGCGGCGCCCATTCCCCGCCGTGGTAGTAGATCTCGGCCAGCGGCGAGGCGGCCTCGACGTGCTCGGGATCGAAATCGAGCGTTCGCGCGAAGAGATCCTTCGCCTTCTGCTCGTCGCCGAGTTCGGTCTGGTAGAGCTTGCCCGCCTCGAAGAGCAAGCGCGTCTTCTCGAGCGTGTTCTGGGTGCAGGTCTCGGCGCGCACCATCATCTGCGCGGCCTTCTGGGAATCTCCCCGCCGCTTGTACAGGTTGATGAGCGAGAACATGCTCGGAACGTGCGTCGGGTCGATGCTGAGTGCGTCGGACAGCCGCTCCTCGGCCGACTCCGGCATCTGCATGTGCTCGTCGAAGATTTTGCCCAGCCTGAAGCTGAGGTCGACTTTCTCCTTGGCGTCGACCACGTTCACCAACCGCTCCATGATCTCGACCGCGCGATCCCACTGCTCGGTCTGCTCGTAGATACGCGCCAACCCCTTGAGCGCTTCGGTGTGATCGGGGTCGAAGCCAAGGATGTCGTTGTAGGATTCCGCCGCCCGATCCGGATCGCGCAGCTCTTCCTCGAAGAGGTGTCCTAGGGCCAAGTGAACCGCGGTCCGTTCGGCGGCCTCGCTTTCGACCTGGATATGTCGCCGGTAGATATCGACCAAGGCATCCCAGTTGCGATCAGCGCGGAGCAAGCGCTCGATGTCGCGGTAGACGCTGAGCTGCTCCTTGTCGATTTCGAGCACGCTTTGCAGGCACTCGATGGCCCGTTCGGCCTTGCCTGGCTGCTGTTCCCACACCTGGGCCATGCGCAGGTAGAGGCTGACGCGCTCGGTGTCGGCTGGGGTCACTTCGAGCTGGTGTTCGAGGACATCCAAATAGGCGTCGGTGCGGCCGGCCTTGAGGTAGAGCTGTTCCAGGGCCTTGAGTGCTTGAAGGTTCTGTGGATCGACCGTCAGAACCTCGCGGTAGGCATCGACCGCGCGCTCGTTGTCGCCGAGCCGCGACTCCCACAACTCGCCGACCTGCAGGCGCAGTTTGACGGCCAGTTCGACATCGCTGACGATCTGCGACTTCTTGCCCAGAATTTCCGCCAGGCGGTCCCAGGACTGCGAGCGGCGGTGCAGGCGTTCAAGGGCATCAATGGCAGGCAAGCACCGTTCGTCGCAACGCAGGGCCTGCTCGTACGCGGCCGTGGCCTGCCCAGCGTCGGACAGTTGGACCTCGAAGGTTTCCGCCAGAGACAGCAGAACCTCGACCTTGCGCTCGGTGTCCTGCTCAAGCTCGACGTGCTTGGACAAGATCGCGACCAATTCCTTCCACTGGCCAAGCTTGCGATAGAAATCCGCCAATGCGGACATGGCCTCGACGTGGTTGGGGTCCAAGGACAACGCCTTCTTGGCCGATGCAATTGCGTATTCGGTGTGATCCAGCGCCGAGTCGTACCAGCGCGCGATCTTGACCCACAAGTCCGAGGCCTGCTTGGCATCGGTCATACCTTGAGCGACCTGGGTGTATTCGGTCAGAAGTTCGTTCCACTTGCTGGTCGTGGTGGCCAATCGCTCGAGCTCTTTGGCAACCTGATCGTTCGAGTAGTCCTCGCGGAACGCGGCCTGCAAGGTCACGAAGGCCGAGTCGGTATCCGAGAGCTGCTCTTCGTAGACGGCGGCAATGTCGATGAAGATCTTGACGCGATCAGCTGGGCCGTCGACATACTCGATGCGGGCGAGCAAGAGCTCGACCAATCTCGTCCAGACCTTGCGCTGGCGATAGAGTTCTTCGAGACTGGTCGATGCCACGAAGTTCGAGGGATCGATTTCGAGCACGCGCTCATACGCCTCGGTCGCAGCTCCACCATCGCCGATCTTGTCACCCCAAATCGACGCTGCCTGCATGAGCACGTCGACCTTTTCGTCGGGCGACGACAGCACGGCCACCCGGCGCTCGAGCACCTCCACGCATTCCTCCCAGCGCGCCTCTTGCGTGAACAGGGTCTCGAGGGCGGCGAGTGCGCGGAAATCCGTGGGATCGATCTGCAACACCTGGCGCCAGGCCTCGACTGCGGCGTCGATGCGCATAAGCGTAGTGCCTTCGAGCTCGCCCAGCTGCGCGTAGAGCTCCTTGACTTCGTCGCCGGAGAGGGCATGCGAGCCGACGGAGATCGTCCGTCGCAGGATGTCGGCGAGTTCTTCCCAGGCGCCGGCGCTGCGATAGTTGTCGGCGATAGCGCGCAAGGCCTCCACGTCGCCGGCATCGATCTCGACGACCTTTTGCCAGCATTCGAGCGCGTTGCGCTCGCGTCCCAGCTTCTCGCCCCAAACCCGGCCGAGGCGCTTGTAGACAGGGATGCGGGCCACCGGATCCTCGGTCGCGCGAATCTGGCTGTCGAGAACCTCGGTCAGCTCGCGCCACTCCTCGGCCTGCTCGTGCAGATCCGCCAGGGCGGACAGGGCCAGCGGATCGGCCCCGCGCAAATCGAGCACCCGCCGCCACAGCTCGACGGCGTGCTCACGTTGCCCCAGCACGTCCGAGGTGATCTTGGCCATGCGGGCATAGCAATCGGACAGCGCCTGGTCGCCCGGCGCGATGTCGAGCATCTTCTCGTAGACGCCGTACAGCTCTTCCCAGCGCTCGGCCCGAAAGTACAGACGCTCGAGGGCTTCGAGCGCCTCAGGCGATCGCGATTCGTGTTCGAGAACGGCGAGGTAGCTGGCGATGGCCGAATCGGGGTCATCGATGACGTCGGCAAGAACCTTGCCGAGGCGAAGGTGCAACTCGACGAGATGGCTGGAATCGTCGCTGATGGCGATGCGCCGGCGCAACACACTGGCCAGCTTCTCGAAGTCGCCCTGCTTGTCGTACACGCGATCCAGGAAGGCCAAGGCCTCGGCGTCGTCGGCATCAAAGCTCAGGATCTGGCCAAGCACCTCCTCGGCCCGCGACAGGTCACCGAGTTCGGTTTCGAACACGGTAGCCAGGCGCATGAGCACGTCTTTGCGGGTGGCGCGGTCGCTGGTCTTGCCAGCGGCCTCGGCCATGGTCGAAACGTACGCTTCCCACTGATGGGTCGCGCGGGCCAGGCGCAAGGCCTCGTCCAGGGCTTGCTCGGACGATGGCGCTTCGACGACGGCGCGCGCCCACCAATCGAGAGCCGCGATCTGGTCCACGAGTTTGCTCTCGGTGATATCGGCCAGGCGGCGCAGGATGCGCTGGCGCTCTTCCGGATCCGACTCGGAGATCAGCTCGACCTGGTAGACGCGAACGAGCTTTTCCCACTCCTCGCCCACGCGGTAAAGCGGTTCGAGAACCTGCGCGATCTCCCGCTGCATGGTCCCGCTGGTCATGAGGCGCTCGAGCGTCGTACGCGTTTCCTCGTGGGAAGGCGCAATGGCGAGGATCTCCTGATAAGCCTCAACCGCCTTGGGCAGGTCACCCAGCGCCACTTCGAGGATCTGGGCCAGTCGGTAGGTGAGCGAAACGATCTGCTCCTCGGTATCCGACAGGCGGATCTCGCGACGAACGATGTCCGTCAGATCCTGCCAGCGCTCGGTCATGGTGTAGAGACGATCGAGCGCGACTAGGCCGTCCTTGCGATCGGGCTCGGCCTCGGCTACGCGCTTGAACGTCGCGATGGCCTTCTCGACCTCGCGGGTTTCTTCCTCGTACACGCGGGCCAGGCGCATGAGCATCTCGACCTGCAGCTGGCTGTCCATCACGCGTTCGATCTCGGCCTCGATGGCGGCCGCCAGCTCGGACCAGCGTCCGCTGGCCTCGGCCATGCGGTCGAGGTGGGCGATGACCTCGGGGTTGGCCGGATCCGCGCGCATGGCCCGGCAGTAGGCATCGAAGGAGGCGTCGAAGTTCGCCAAGCGCCGCTCGTAGATGCCGGCCACGACGCCCAGCAATTCCACACGACGAACGGCATCCTGGGTATGGGAGATCATCACCTCGTAGGTGACCGCGACCTTGTCCCAGTCTCCGGCCGACTCGTAGATCGGCTGCAGCACCTCGGCGGCGGCGATGGGCTCTTCCCCGCGCGCCATCATCCCCTCGATGGCCCGCATG
>Ga0265329_10000128_pt1 | contig 36365 bp, 29 predicted proteins | sample 41627metaG_FD_202091 | JGI IMG/M metagenome (GOLD analysis project Ga0265329, IMG submission 202091) | Rhizosphere microbial communities from Carex aquatilis grown in University of Washington, Seatle, WA, United States - 4-16-27 metaG | ecosystem: Host-associated > Plants > Roots > Rhizosphere...
GGAAGATCGCGGTGGGGCTTGGGATCCCCTTTTCCGAGCTCATGGGAGGACAAGGGCAGGGCGTTTCCGTGCTCCGGCGCGCCGACGCGCAGGTTCTGCGCTCCGCCGACGGAAAAATGGAAAGTCGTCCACTATCTCCGGCCGGGTCGAATCCCTGGGTGGAGCTCTACGAGCTGAGGCTCGCCGCGCGCGCCTCCCATGCCTCGGATCCGCATGCCACCGGAACCCGCGAGATCGTCGTGGTGTTGAGCGGCTCGCTCAACTTGCGGGTGGGGGCCGAGGTCTACGAACTGGCCCCCGGTGATTCGATCTCCTTCCGCGCCGATGTGGAGCACGCCTACGAAAACCCAGGAACCTCAGAGGGCCGCTACCACGACCTCATCATTTACGCCCGCTAGTCATCAGGTCTTGTCTACAAGACATGATTCTTTTATGGTTGACGCCGTCACCCGTCGTGCTACAAATGAAAACCGTCACCAACGCAGAGAGGACAGACCATGAGCGCGAAGCCCTACCGATTTGAAACCCTGGCCCTGCACGCAGGGCAGACCCCTGACGCAACCTTGTCACGCGGAGTGCCCGTCTATCGGACGAGCTCCTATGTCTTCAAGAACACGGAGCACGCCGCCAACCTCTTCGCGCTCAAGGAGCTGGGCAACATCTATACCCGGCTGATGAACCCGACGACCGACATCCTCGAGCAGCGGGTGACACAGCTTGAAGGCGGCGCGGCCTCGGTGGCGCTGGCTTCGGGAACCTCGGCGGTGTTCTACGCCATCATCACCTTGGCCCAGGCTGGCGACGAGATCGTCTCGGCCAACAACCTCTACGGTGGCACCTATACGCAGTTCGATTCCATCCTTCCCCAGTTCGGCATCAAGGTGAACTTCGTCGATGCCAAGGATCCGAAGAACATCGCCAAGGCCATCACCGGCAAGACGCGCGCTGTGTTCGTCGAGACCATCGGCAATCCGGTGCTCGACTTCACCGACATCAAGGCCGTGGCCGATGTGGCGCACCAGCACGGCTTGCCTCTCATCGTCGACGCCACCTTCACCACGCCGTACCTGTTGCGCACCATCGAGCACGGCGCCGATATCGTCGTCAATTCGCTGACCAAGTGGCTGGGCGGCCATGGCGCGGCCATCGGCGGCATCATCACCGACTCGGGCAAGTTCCAGTGGAAGGGGAATCCGCGCTTCCCGCTCCTGAACGAGCCCGACAGCAACTACCACGGCCTGCGCTGGGCGCACGATCTGCCCGACGCCCTGGCGCCCATCGCCTTCGCCCTGCGCGTGCGCACGGTGCCGCTGCGCAACCTCGGCGCCGCCATCTCGCCCGACAATTCGTTCCTGTTCCTGCAAGGGATCGAGACTTTGCCCGTGCGCATGGCTCGCCATAGCGAAAACGCGCTCAAGGTGGCCGAGCACCTCAAGAAGCACGCCAAGGTGGCATGGGTGCGCTACCCCGGCCTCAAGGACGATCCGACCTACGATCGCGCGGCCAAGTATCTCAAGAATGGCTTTGGCGGCATGGTGGTGTTTGGGGTGAAGGGCGGCTATCCGTCGGCGGTCAAGATCATCGACAACATCAAGATCTTCTCCCACCTGGCCAACGTGGGCGACGCCAAGAGCCTGATCCTTCACCCGGCCAGCACCTCGCACTCACAGCTGACCGAACAGCAGCAGCGCGACGGCGGTCTGACGCCTGACTTGATCCGCTTGTCCGTCGGCCTCGAACACCCGGACGACTTGATCGAAGCGCTCGACGAGGCGCTGACCCTAGCGTAGTTTGGCCCGCGGCCAGAAGACCCGCCTGCTCAAGGTCGGCTCAAGTAGAGTCGAAGAAGGCAGGGAGTAACGTGTTCTCTTGCTTCGCGGCATGGCTCGGTGGCCCGACCCTTGCGCTTTGCAAAGGTCGCGTGGGTAATTCTTACCTTCCTTCCACTCGCGTCCAGACAGGTGGTTCGATCATCTGCTGGGGTTCGAATGACTCCTTCGGGCTGTTCGGTCGCCGGTCCGACGCCCGCCTGCCGCGATCGCGGTTGGGCGGTTGGCCTCGGTTGCCTTCTTGCGCTCGTCTTCTCGGCCATGGCGTATCACCGATCACGTTCGTCGACGTAGCTTCACGATCGGCGCGGGCCGAGCGGCCTTGCTTCGAGCTTCTCCAGCTTGGGCTTTTGGCCCCGCGAACGCCGGCGCAGGTTGGGCGAGGCGCCCGCCCCCTTGCCGATTTCGCGCCCTAGCTTTTCGATTCGCCCGGTGATGCAGCGATTGCACATATCCGAGGTTTCGCGAACGCAGGCCTTGGCGGGATAGATCTCGTAGTACACGCGGTATGCTGGCGGTGTCATGTTGGGCATGACGATGTTTGCGCCGCGCTGAAGGCCAAGCTCGCGCCCCTCGGCGATGTTCAGCGTGGCCAACGCGGTGGTGCTGGGAATGTTGGCGTCCGGGCACAGCAAGCGGGCGAGCGCGATCATCTTATAGGTCATGAGCTCGCTGGCTGGCGCCTGGCCGGCGGCACCGGTTGCCTCGGCCTGGCCGAGTGGCGTGGCCGGATGGGCGATGAACGGGCCGACCCCGATCATGTCCAGATCCAGCTCGCGAAAAAGTTCGAGGTCGTTCGCGAGATCCTCGTAGCTTTGGCCGGGGATGCCGATCATGACGCCGCTGCCGACCTCGTAGCCGAGCGGGCCGAGCTGGTGCAGCAGGCTCATGCGCGATGGACGCTTCCCGCCGCGCGGCGGGTGCATGCGCGAAAACAGATCGCTGTTCGAGGTTTCGAAACGAAGCAAGTAGCGATCCGCGCCGGCCTCGTGCCAGGCGCGCAGTTCCTCGACCGTGCGTTCGCCCAGGCTCAAGGTGACGGCGACCGCGGCCTCGGCTTTGATCCGTTTCACGATTTGCGCCACGGCGTCCAGAGTCAGGCCCTCGTCTTCACCAGCCTGCAGCACCACCGTTCCGTAGCCGAAATCGCGGGTCTGCTTGGCGCACGCCACGATTTCGTCGGCGGTCATGCGGTAGCGGGTGACGTCGCGATTGCCCGCGCGCAGCCCGCAGTAGTGACACTGGCGCAAGCAGTGGTTGGAGATCTCGATGAGCCCGCGCAGGTGCACCTCGTCGCCAACGTGTTCCCGGCGCACGCGGTCGGCCTCGCGCCACAGTTCACCGAGCGCCTCGCTTTTCGTCTCGGTCAGCCAGCGCAGAATCTCAGTTCGGTCGAGGGCAAGGGTCATCGTCTTTTATCCATACATGCCACGGGCGGCTCGCCCCGGCCAGCCAGGCATGGCGTCGTGGGTTCACTTCAGCCAATGAATCCTGATTTCTCTTTCCAGCGCTTTGAATTCCGGGTCGCCGGTGACGAGTTCGACTTTCATTTCCTTGGCCAGCGCGGCGGCGAAAGCGTCGGCGAGACTGAGCCTGAAACGGGCTTTGAAACCGGCGGCGATGTCGGCGAGTAGGCGGGTGGCGGGATGAAATTCGATGGGTGCGGCGCTCAATGCACCGGCAATGGTGGCCCATACGGTATCGCCGTCCTTGCGCCGGACAATGTATTGCACCTCGGCGTAGTTGACCTCGGTCATGTGCACTGGTTGGTCGCGCTGGCTCGCCTTTTCGAGGAGTTGGGAAACGGTATCCGCGCCAGGTTCGTCGCGCAGGAGCTTCAGCAGCGCGTGACTATCGAGCACCACCAGCGGTGCGGGCATACCTGGCGTCCTCCATTTCTATTTCCTCGCGTCTGTGTGCGGCCCATTCCTCGGCAAAAGATTGGTCGCCAGGTTTGCGTTTCAAGATGCCGCGCAGTTTGCGGATGGTGGCGACCGTGATCGGTTTCAGCAAGATACCTTCGGGCGTGGCCTGTACCATGGCCTTGGTGCCGTCCTCGATCTGAAACTGCTTGCGTAGGCGTAGCGGAATGACGACCTGGCCCTTGGTCGTGAACCTGACGGTGTCGGCTTTTTCGGTCGCATTCATTGACACCAGTATGACTGATACACAGAAGTCCGTCCAATACATCGAGGTAGGAATTCCTAGGGTCGTGCGGACTTTCGCAGATTCGCGATCGGCCTCTTGTCTTGGGAGATCGTCAGAGCGCTATACTCGCCTGCATCGTGAACCGTACCCCTGATCTCATTCTCGCCTCGGCTTCGCCGCGGCGGCGCGAACTTCTGCAAAACCTCGGCTTGGTCCTGGCCCTCGCGCCCGTCGACATCGACGAGGCCGCACGCGAAGGCGAAGCCGTGCGCGACTACGCCGTGCGCATGGCCGGCGAGAAGTGCGACGCGGCGGTCGCGCGCCAAGGCGCCACCGCGCTGGCGGTACTGGCCGCCGACACCGTCGTCTCCATCGGCCATGAAATCCTGGGCAAGCCGGCCGACGAGGCGCAGGCCGAGGCGATGTTGCAGCGTCTGGCCGGCCGCCGTCATGAGGTTTTGACCGCTTATCGCATCCGGCTGGGCGAGCGCATGGTCGAGCGCCTGGTAGGCACCTTCGTCACCTTTCGCTCCCTCGACGGCAAGGAAGTCTCCGCCTACCTGGCCTCGGGCGAGTGGCGCGGCAAGGCCGGCGCATACGCCATCCAAGGCATCGCGGGCAGCTTCGTCACCGAGGTGCGCGGCTCGTTCACCAACGTGGTCGGCTTGCCCGTGGCCGAGGTCATCGCCGACCTGCGCGCGCTCGAAGCCTTGCCCGGCTATCCACCGCCGGCCTTCGGAGTTGCCGCGTGACCCGAGCCGAGGACATCGCAGCGAACCTCTTCGCGGTGAACGAGCGCGTGGATATGGCCTTGATCGCCGCGCGCCGATCGTCCCTGACCCTGCGCCTCTTGGCGGTCAGCAAGACCGTGGTCCCCGAGGATATCGCGGCCGCGCTCGGCGCTGGGCAGCTGGATTTCGCCGAAAACTACGGGCAAGAGTTCCGCGACAAGCGCGAGGCCGTGGCCAAGCTGGTCGCCGCCATGCCGGGTTTGCCGTCGCCGCGCTGGCATTTCATCGGGCCGCTGCAAACCAACAAGGTCAAGTACGTCGCCGGCAAGGTGGCGCTCATTCACACTGTCAGCTCGCCCGAGATCCTGGCCGAGATCGAACGCAAAGCGGTCGCGCTCGGCGTGATTCAAGAGTGCCTGGTCCAGGTCAACGTGGCCGGCGAGACGCAGAAGAGCGGCGTCGCGCCCGCTGATTTGCCAGCCACTCTCGATCGTTTCGCGAGCTTGGCGCACTTGCGCTGCACTGGACTGATGGTCATCCCGCCCTACGATGAAGATCCCGAGCTGTCGCGTCCGCACTTCGCGGCCCTGCGCCAGCTGCGCGACGAGCACCGTAAGCGGATCCGGACCCACGTGGTGCTCGACAATCTCTCGATGGGCATGAGCCACGATCTGGAAGTGGCTATCGCCGAGGGCGCGACGATCATTCGCGTGGGCACCGCGATCTTCGGAGCCCGTACGTGAGCGAACCATCCTTGGCCGACAAGCAGCGCTTCCTTGGCCTGGCCATCGCCGAGGCCGTGCGCGGCGCCCAGGCCGGGCAGGGCGGTCCCTTTGGCGCGGTGGTGGTGAAGAACGGCGACGTGATCGCCCGCGCCGCCAACGCCGTGGTCGCGAGCAACGATCCGACCGCGCACGCCGAGGTGCAGGCCATCCGCGCCGCCTGCGCCGCCCTGGGAACCTTTCATCTCGACGGTTGCGATGTGTACGCGAGTTGCGAGCCCTGCCCCATGTGCCTGGGCGCGATCCTGTGGGCCCGGCCGCGCGCCGTCTACTTCGCGGCCACGCGCGGGGACGCCGCCGCCGCCGGTTTCGACGATGCCGCTTTCTACGAGGTGCTGGGAAGCGGCGCGGGCGACTCTCCGATAGTGCGCAAGCGAGTGCACTGCGAGGGCGCCGATGCGCCGTTTGTGGCGTATGCCGGGCTTCCCGGAAAAGTCCATTACTAGTCGTTTTCCGGATCCCGGCCCTGAACACCTCCTGTCCTTTCCGACCTCCGCGCCCTCTGTGCTCTCTGCGGTTAACTATCCGGATCCGCCAGGCCTGCTAAAATGCAGGCAACATGAACCTATTCGCTGTGCGCTCGGTCCTGGTGGTGGCTGTGCTCTCGCTCGCCTGTGCGGGCCAAACGCCGCCGCCGCAGGGGCTTGCCGCGGCACAGTCGCCCGATGCGGCCCGGCCCACGGATCCGCCGGCCTTCGCGCCGCTTTCGGCTGGCACGGGCCCGGCTCCAGCGGCCATGGGGCCCAGCAAGGTGCGGCTGCAGATCCGCGAGGCGATCTTCACAGCGGCTTGGACCGCGGTTCGCGACAAGGATTTCGACAAGACGCTGGCCGGACTCGACTGGCAGGCCCTGCGTGCGAAGTACCAGCCGCTTGCCCTGGCCGCGCCCGACGAGCCGACCTTCTATCGCTTGCTCAACGAAATGTTGGGGGCGCTGAGGCAATCGCACTTAGAGGTGCATGGGCCGGGGGACGAAGCCGAGGCCGACGAGCCCGAGCCAGCGCGACCGCCGGGCTCGGCCGAAGTGATCGAAGTTGGAACCGGCACTGGCGATCCTGGCATGATAGTGCGCTCGATCGAAGGCAAGCCCACGGTGACATGGGTGCGCCCCGAATCCTCCGCGGCGCGGGCCGGGCTGCGGCCAGGCTACCTCGTCACGCACATCGGGGGCCGAGCCGTGGGGGTGATGCCGCCATCGTCGCGGCCCTTGCGTCCGGTGGAAGAGCGCTTTCGCCTACGCCGCCACGCCGCACATCTTCTGTCCGGCCCCAGCGGCAGCAAGGTCAGCGTGCGCTTCCTCGACGGCGACGACAAAGTCCACGAGGCGATGCTGACCCGCGACCCACCCGCGCGGGCGGCGGTGCAGGCACTTCTGATGCCGCCCGTCGTGCCCGAGGTAGGTATCTCGCACATGGGTGAGGTTGGCATCATCGCGTTCAATTTCTTCCTACTCGAACCCATCCTGGCCGAAGTGCAGAAGGCCATCGAGGGCTTTCGGCGTAGTGGCGCCAAGGCCATCGTGTTCGACCTGCGCGGCAACCCGGGCGGCTTCGGCGGCATGGCCATTCCGGTCGCCGCGCGGTTGATTGCGCGCGAGACCAGCCTGGGTACGATCCAGTTTCGCGACTTCGCCAACGACCTAGTGGCTGCGCCCTCGCTCGGGGTGAAATCCTTCAGCGGCAAGGTCATCATTCTCACCGACGAGGGCAGCGCCTCGACCTCAGAAATCCTGGCGGCCGGTCTGCAAGAAGCGAAACGCGCTCTCGTCGTGGGCGAAAGCACCGCCGGCGCCGCTCTTGGGTCGACCATCGAAGCCCTTCCCGGCGGCGCCGTCATGCAGATTCCGGTTGCTGGTTTCAAAACGCCCAAGGGCATCGCCATCGAGGGCCGCGGGGTTCAGCCCGACCGTCGCGTTCTCGAAACCCGCGCCGCTTTGCTAGCGGGACACGATCCGGTGCTCGACGAGGCGCTGGTGCTGGCGCGCGCGGCGAAATAGGTGTCGAGAATCGGGTCGCGCTCTCGGTGCTCTAGGGCGCGCCGCCGTCGGCGGCGAAAGTAATAGCGATCAAGTTTGGCCAGAACACCGTCGGGGTCAAGATGACCCACAGTCCTCCCGAATTGGGCGGAGGCCCGTTCCCGCAGCACGCATAGTTCGGTGTTGGATTCGCAATGGCCGAGAGGTGGACCGACTGGCTGCGCCCGTCCGTGGCAGTGACCTGCAGATCGCAAGTCGAGCCAGCGGTGGCCCCAGGGCCTTGGATGGTGAGGCTTGTGCAACCCGAGGAACAGGCGGCCGGACGGCACGGGCCGCTGGTGACTTCGACATTGGACAGAAGCGGACCACCCGCCGCGCTGCTGACAGTCGCCATAGCCAAGCCCGGGAGGCATTCAAGAACATTGGTGGCCTTCGCGCAGGATGCCGGGTCGGTCGGCGGCGACGTCGAGTTCGCAACATCCGCTGCCTGCCCGCCGTCGCCCACCGCGGGCTCGCAAAGACCCGTGCAAGGCGCGCGGCAGTCCGCCGATCCCTTGCAGCTGTCGGGGAACTGGCATACCTGGTTCAGGTTGCAGTGGCCCGACTGGCAATCGCCATCGGACGAGCAGAGATCTTTGCACTTGCCGCAGGCGCAGACCTGCGTCGTGCTCCAGGTCGCTTGATAGCATCCGATTTGGGGATTCGCCCACGAGTCGGTCAGGCAGCTTGGGGGATCGCACATGTTCGCGCCCGGCGAAACTAGGGCACACTGCCATTTTTGAGCCCGGCAAGTGCAGGTGTAGCCGCTGCCTGGGCCACCGGTGTTTGCGCAAGGTCCGCACCAACCTGCCATCAGAGGGGAGTTGCACGACGCGCCCTCGTCGTCGCAGGGCCCGTCAGGAAGGGCTTGGTCGAGCGGTTCTTGTATAGTTCCCGCTGTGGCCAGGACGACGTTGCAGTTCAGCGTACAAGTCGGCCAGGATTGGCCCCCTTGGCCTGTCTGGATTGACGGATCGAGTGGAAAACTACGATAGCCCAGGTTCGGGTAGTTGATACACGAGGCCCCGCTGCTGACATAGGGATGCTGAGCGACCTGGCCCGGCGAATCTTGAGGCGCGTCGGGCGTGCCACCGACTGTTCCTCCCTGTGCAGCCAGCGCGCCGCCGGTTTGGGACGGTTGGAACGTGCCGCCGCTGCCTGCGCCACCGCTGCCGACGGTTCCGCCTTGGGAAGCCGAGGTGCCGCCGGTTTGGGAGATCCCTCCGGTGCCACCACCATCGCGCAGGGCTGTCCCGACATCATTATTGGTGCTGGAGCAAGCGGAGAGGAGCAGAAGGGAAGTGATCGCTAAGGTGTAGGTAGTTCGAACCATGGTGGAACCTCCACTTGCTGTGTGTGCGGCGTGCGGAGAAGGTTTCATCTTTTCGCTTGGTGAGCGAAAAGTCGAGCGGCACTGTGATTCGCGCCGCTTTACCCAGCGATAGCTCCGTGTTTAGGTACGCAGGTGATTTCGGCATTCGCGTCGATGATGGTGGCAATGGCCATCGCGGCCAGCCCGGTCGACGTTCGCAGTGCCACCAACTGTCCTTCAACCGAGGCCGTCATCGAGCAGTTGCTTCCGTTGCTTCCAGCCGCGACTGGCGCGGCCGAAGGTCAGGATGTGGCCGATATCACGGTCGGCGCGGTTCAGCCTGGCGCCATGGAATTGCATCTTCGCCTGACTCGGCCGGATGCCTCCGTGGTCGGCGATCGCCGTTTGCTCATGCAGGGAACCTGTCAGGACATGGCCGAGGCGGTCGCGACGGTCCTCGCCGCGTGGGAGACCAAGCCGTTGACTAGCGCTGTTCCGGAAGCTGGGCTCACGCCCACGGTCAAGGAAACAGCGGCTGCATCGCAGGTTCACGCGTCCCAGCCTGCGTCCGCGCCGATTCAGCCTTGGCAGATCCTCGTCGGGGCGGGCGCGGGTGCCGTGTTCGTGGGCGGAATCGCGACGACCGGTGCTGTTGACATCCAGGTTGGCCGGCCCGCGTCCCATTGGCAATTGCGTCTCGGTTTTGCAAGCGAAACAGATCGTCAGCTCAATCTCAGTCCCGGTCGCGTGGACTGGCAGCACAACACCGCCGCGCTTGGCGTGTGCTGGCGCGTACTCGATCCTGCCTGGTTGCTCTCGCTCGACGTGGGCCCGGTGGCGGGATGGGCAACGCTCGCGGGTAGCGGGTTTTCGGCCAATCGCAAGCAGCGGTCGTTCGAGTATGGCGCCCAGGCCGGCCTGCGCGCGGGCCGAACCTTCGGTCGCTGGACCTTGTGGGCAGAATGGCGCACGAATCTGTGGGCGCGGCTCCAGCGCGCAACGGTCGATGGCGCTGATTCTCGGGCGCAATTGCCGCAGGTTGATACGGCCGTCAGCCTCGGTCTTTCGGCGATGCTCTTTCGGTGAAACCTTTCTTCCGCATCGGACACACATAGATGGATACGCCGATGCCCTTGCTCATGCAGGCAACCTTGGTTCCCGCAACGTTCTCCCCGCCCGCCTCGTTTCAAGAGGCGTACCGGGACCATGCCCAGACGGCAGCTCGCTGGGCGCGCCAGCTTGGTGGTTCGGACATCGACGTCGAGGACGTGGTCCAGGAGGTCTTTCTGGTCGTCAGCCAGCGCCTGTCCAGCTTTCGCGGCGAGGCGCGCTTTTCGAGCTGGCTGTTCGAAATTACGCGCAAGACCGTGGCCAATCACCGCCGCCGCCAGCGCTGGCGCTTCTGGCGCTCGGGCAATGAAGAAAGTCTGTCGAGCACGCCTTCGCACGAGTTCGATCCAGCCGCCGAATTGGAACGGCGGCAAACAGTCACGCTTTTCTATCGCGCCCTCGACCGGCTGCCGGACAAGTACCGAACCGTGCTCGTGCTCTACGAAATCGAAGGATTGTCGACGCAGGCGATAGCGGACCTTCAAGAGCTCAACCTGTCCACCGTCAAAGTGCAGCTGTCCCGCGCACGCGAACGGTTCCTCAAGCAGTATCAGGGGTTGATGAAAAGGGGAAAGCCATGAGTGATTTTCTTCCCGATCCACCGCGCTGGAAAGAGTGCACGGACCAGGCCAACCTGGCCGAACGCGAAGCGGGCAGGGCGATTCGCTTCATGCGCGCGCCCGAGCCGTTGCCCGTCGCGCAGCTCACGCGCATCGCTGCCGGTGTTCGAGCGGCGCGGCCGCAGCGACGGTACTTCTGGCTGACCGTAACCGCGGCGGTGCTTTTGTGCGGGGCAACCGTGGCTTCCGCGGCGCACTTGAATGTTCTTCCGGGCTGGTTGACCAGGATCGTGAAACCGCGGCCGGCCGAACCGGCAGCGCGCAAACACGCATCGCTCGGGCCAGCGAGAAGTATGCCCGCGACTGGCAAGGCGGTCGTGCCCATGCCCCCAGCGGTGACTTCACAGCCGGACCAGCCTTCGCCTGTTTCCGACCTGGCGTCTCGCAAGTCGGTGCGCAAAGCGGCCGAGATGGTGCCGGTCGAGCACCTGCCCATTGCCCAGGTGCCTGTGCGATCCGCCGAGCTTGAGCCGCCCAGCTCTCCGTCGCTTGCCCGCGCACCCGCTGCTTCGTCGGCCTCCTCGCCCCCACGAAGCACCCAGGTTGCTTTGCTTGAGGGGTCGAATCGTGCGGCAGAAACCAGCAGTGCGCAGGACGCGGCCAAGTACTTGAGCGAAGCGATCCGAGCCTTGCGCGTCGAGCATTCGCCCGGCATGGCGCTCTTTCTTCTCGACCGACACGCCACCGAGCTCGGCAAGAGCGCCTTTGTTCACGAGGCCTTGCTTCTGCGCGTGGAGGCCATGCTGGCGCTTGGCCGCAGGGTCGAAGTCTTGCGTCTTCTCGACGGCCTTGCCCTGACCGACGTGGCGGCGTCGCGGTCGCTGCTGGTCACGCGCGGAGAGCTGCGCGCGGCGGCCAACCGATGTGCCGATGGACTTGGCGACTTCGATTTGGTGTTGGCCAAGTCGAAGCAGGCTGACAGGCAGGCGCTCTTCGGCCGCGCCTTGTGCCGCAAGAAGCTCGGCGACAGCGCCGGCGCGCGGGCCGATATCGAACGCTATCGCCGAGAATTCCCCACCGATCCGCGTCTTCCCGATTTTGCGCGTGAGTGACGTTGGTAGGGGCCATCGCCATCGCGCTTGACGGGGCTTTGCTTCTGGCTCAAGCATGAGCAGCACCATGATCGCGTTGTTTGCATTGGTCTTTGCCGTCGATGCCGGATCCGCTGTTCCGCCTGCTGCCGCGGTCGTGCCCGCGTCCCTGCGCGACGCCAAGCTCATTCTGGCCGACTATGCCAAGGCTATCGGCGACGAGAAGGCTTGGAGGAAGCACAAGACCCTGCGCGTGAAGCGCGAGGTTTCGGTCAAGGCCATGCACTTCACCAGCCTCGAAGAAACCCGCCTCTCGCGTGGCGGGAAGATCTTCAGCACCTCGGAAATGCCGAGTATGGGCACTTTTCGTCGCGGCTCCGACGGGCGCACCGCGTGGTCCGAGGATCCCATCGGCGGACTGCGCGTGCTCAAGGACGCCGAAGCCGAGGACATTCGCATTGCCGCGACCTGGAACTCGGAGTGGCGACTCGGCGAGGTCTACGGCAAGGCCCGTTCGGTTCCGCCGCCGGTGCCGGCGCCCGCGGGTCAAGTCTGGGAATGCGTAGAGCTTAGCAAGGCCAAGGGTGAGCCTTCGGTCGTGTGCTTCGACGGCAAGACCCACCTACGTGCCTTGGAAAAGGGGGTGCAAGCCTCGCAGGGCGGGCAGGTTCCCTACGTCACCCGGTTTTCCGACTGGCGTGCCGTCGACGGTGTGCTGGTCTGGCACCACGAAGAAGTGATCGTTGGTCCGGTCACCATGGAAGGCCGCATCGTCGAGATCGTCTTCGACGAGCATTTCCCGGTCACTTTGTTCGCCCTGCCCAAGAAGAAGCAGTAAGAACTGCATCTTGTCCGTGTGCGGCCGGTGCTTACCTTAGGCCGCAGAAACCATGCGGCTCGACAAGTTCACCATCAAGGCTCAGGAAGCGCTGACCGCGGCCCGCGACCTGGCCGACCAGCGCGCACACCAGGAGGTGACGCCCGAACACCTGCTCCGCGCTCTTGTGACCCAGGAAGACGGCGTTGTGGTGGCGGTATTGCGCAAGCTCGGTGCCGACGCCGAGGCCATCGGTCGCAAGGTCGACGAGGCCCTGGACAAGCAGCCGCAGGTGCGTGGCAGCAGCGCCGACGGATTTGTCGGCCGCCGGCTCAAGGATTTGCTCGAAGAGGCCACCCGCCAGTCGGTGGAATTCAAAGACGAGTATGTTTCCAGCGAGCACTTGTTGCTTGGCATGGTGGCCAAGGACGTTGGCGACGCGTCTCGAATCCTGCGCGAGGCGGGCGTGCGCCGCGACGATGTGCTCAAGGCCCTGGCCGAGGTGCGCGGCAATCAGCGCGTGACCGATCCCGACGCCGAACAGCGCTACCAGGCCCTGGTCAAGTACACCCGCGACCTCACCGACCTGGCCCGCAAGGGCAAACTCGATCCGGTCATCGGCCGCGACGAGGAAGTTCGCCGCGCCATGCAGGTGCTTTCCCGGCGCACCAAGAACAACCCGGTGCTTATCGGCGAACCCGGCGTGGGCAAGACTGCCATCGTCGAGGGCATCGCGCAGCGGATCGCCTCGGGCGACGTGCCCGAGTCGCTCAAGGATAAGCGCATCCAGGCGCTCGATCTCGGCGCGCTCATCGCGGGCACCAAGTACCGTGGCGAATTCGAGGATCGCCTGAAGGCGGTGCTGAAGGAAATTGCCGGTGCGGACGGCAAGGTCATCTTGTTCATCGACGAGCTGCACACCCTGGTTGGTGCGGGCGGTGCCGAGGGCGCCGTCGACGCGGCGAACATGCTCAAGCCGGCCCTGGCGCGCGGGGATCTGCGCTGCATTGGCGCCACCACCCTCGACGAGTACCGCAAGTACATCGAGAAGGACAAGGCTCTCGAACGACGATTTCAGCCCGTGGTGGTGGGCGAGCCATCCCTGCACGACACCATCGCGATCTTGCGCGGCCTCAAAGAGCGCTACGAGATCCACCACGGCATTCGCATTCGCGACGCCGCGCTGGTGGCGGCGACTAAGCTTTCTTCCCGCTACATCTCTGGCCGCCAATTGCCGGACAAGGCCATTGACTTGGTCGATGAGGCCGCCAGCCGCCTCAGGATGGAGATCGATTCGCTGCCCGAGCCCATCGATCAGGTTGAACGGAAACTGACCGCGCACCTCATGGAGCAGTCCGCGCTGGCCAAGGAACACGACGAGGCTTCGCGCAAGCGCCTGGCCGAAGTGGAGGCCGAAATCGCCGAACTGCGCGAGCGGGCCGCGACCATGAAGTTGGTCTGGCAGCGCGAGAAGCAGGTCATCGGGCAGATCCAGAAGATCAAGGAAGCGATCGAGGGCGCCAAGACCGAGTCGCAAGTGGCGCAGCGGAAGGGCGACCTCAACCGCGCGGCCGAGCTGCGCTTTGGCCGCCTGCCCGAGCTTGAAAAACAGCTTGTGGCGAAGAATCAGGAATTGAAGGCAAACCAGACCTCGGGCTCGTTCCTGCGCGAGGAAGTGACCGAAGAAGACATCGCGGCCGTGGTGTCGAAGTGGACCGGCATTCCCGTCGAGAAGATGCTGGAGGGCGAGCAGTCGCGCCTGGGCAACATGGAAGAACGCCTGCACAAGCGGGTCATCGGCCAGAACCCGGCCGTGGAAGCCATCGCCAATGCGGTTCGCCGGGCGCGCGCGGGCTTGCAGGATCCCAACCGGCCCATCGGGTCGTTTATATTTCTCGGACCAACCGGCGTAGGCAAGACCGAACTGGCGCGGGCCCTGGCCGAGTTCCTGTTCGACGACGAAACCCACATGGTTCGCATCGACATGTCGGAATACATGGAGAAGCACTCGGTGTCGCGCCTCATCGGCGCCCCGCCTGGATACGTCGGCTACGACGAGGGCGGTCAGTTGACCGAGGCCGTGCGCCGGCGGCCCTATTCGGTGGTGCTCTTTGACGAGATCGAGAAGGCCCACGGCGACGTTTTTGGCGTGCTCTTGCAACTGCTCGACGACGGACGGCTCACGGACGGTCAGGGACGCACCGTGGATTTCAAAAACACCGTCATCATCATGACGTCGAACGTGGGCAGCCATCGCCTGCTCGGCGCGCGCCCCGATGTCGAGGCGGCGCTGGAAGAGCTGCGCCACACCTTCCGTCCCGAATTCCTCAATCGTGTCGACGAGATCGTGGTGTTCGAGCGCCTTACCCGGGACGATATCGACCACATCGTCGACCTGCAGATGGAGCGCTTCCGCAAGCTGCTCACCGAGCGCGATCTCGCCATCGAGCTTTTGCCCGAGGCACGCGCATTCCTGGCCGAGAAGGGGTACGATCCGACCTACGGCGCCCGGCCGCTCAAGCGCACGCTCATGACCTATTTGCAAAACCCCTTGGCCAAGCAGCTCATCGCGGGCGCCTTCCTTCCCGGGGATACCATCGTCATCGCACGCAAGCCCAAGGATGATGGGCTCGAATTTCGTCGCAAGGTGATGGAAACCGCGAGCGGCAGCGCCTGACATGAAAGATCTCTACGCCATACTCGGGGTGCCCGAGAACGCAGATGCGGGTGCCATCAAGAAGGCCTACCGCAAGCTCGCCAGACAAAACCACCCCGACGCCACCGGCGGCGACAAGAAGAAGACCGAGCGATTCAAGGAAATAGGCGACGCCTACACGGTTCTTTCCGACGCCAAGAAGCGCCAGGAATACGACCGGCTTCGCCAGGCACCCGTGGGCGCCGACGGCATGCCGCAGGGATTCGACGCCGACGCCTTTTCGCAGATCTTCGGCGATTTTCACATGGGCGGCCGATCCAGCAGCAGCCGAGCATCGAGCGAGGGGTTCGGCGACCTCGGCGATCTCTTCTCTTCGCTCTTCGGCGGCGCGGGCCCCGTGGGCCAGACCAGGGGGCGTGGCCGCGGCAGCGACATGCAAGCATCCCTCGATGTCAGCTTTCGCGAGGCCGCGCTGGGTACCCGGCGTTCGCTACGCGCCGGTTCGGGACAGACCGTGGAGGTCAATGTTCCGGCCGGTGTCGAGAGCGGCGCGCGCCTGCGCGTGCCCGGCCAAGGCGGCCAAGCCCCGCGCAGTGGACGACCGGGCGACCTCTACCTGGACGTGACCGTACTGCCGGATCCGCACCTGCGCCGTTCGGGCCGCGATGTCGAGCTGACCCTGCCGCTGACCTTGGCCGAGGCCTGTCTTGGCACGCAGGTCGATGTCCCCACCCTCGACGGGTCGGTCCGGCTCACCATTCCGGCTGGAACCTCCAGCGGGGCCAAGCTTCGCCTGCGCGGAAAAGGGGTGAAAGGGTCGGATGGTACGCGCGGCGACCAGTTTTGCCGCATCGAGGTCGTCGTGCCCAAGCTCGATCCCGATGACAAGGAAGCCCGCCGTCTGGTCGAGGAACTCGACCGGCGTGCTAAGACAGGCAAACCTCGGAGCTTCTGATGTGCGGTAAGACACAACTTCCAGCGCCAATTGGCAGCCTTTTTTACCCCCGCCGGGCTTGCGGTCAAGCGCAGCCCCGCCTAAGTTTGGGAGAGACGCATGACCTCGCCTGAAGCACCCAAATCCCTGCCCCTATTATCGCTGCGCAACCTGGTGTTGTTCCCCGGCGCGGTAATGCCCGTCGAGATCGGGCGCCTGTCCTCGCTGCGGTTGATCGAAAGCTTACCCGGCAAGGGCGTGCACTTGCTCGTGGGGACGCAAAAAGACGCCGACGTAGAAGAGCCCGCGGGCAGCGACCTCTACGGTATTTGCGTCGAGGGCGAGGTCGTTCGCATCGTCAAGGCCGCCGAGAATCGCGTGACCGCGGTGTTGCGCGGGATCGAGCGCCGCCGTGTGACCGGTTTCGTGCAGGAAAAGCCCTTCCTGGTGGCGGCCTACGAACCGCTCATCGAGATCCGCAAGGATCCCATCGAGATCGACGGCCTCGGCATGGCGGTCTACGATGTGGCCAAGCAGCTCATCGCCATCTCGCCCGACATTCCCGACGAGGCGGCGCAGATCCTCGATCAGAACAAAGATCCGGCGCGCCTGGGCGACATCACCGCGGCCACCGTGGATCTGTCAGCCGAAGAGCGCGCGTCGTTGCTCGTTGAGGTCGACGTGGCCGAGCGCCTGCGCCGTTTGCTCGTGTTGCTCCAGCGCAAGGTCGAGCTGATCAAGGTCAAGCAAAAGATCGACACGCAGGTGCGCGAGGAGTTTTCCAAGCACCAACGCGAGGCGGTCTTGCGTCAGAAGCTGAAGGCCATCCAGGACGAACTCGGCGAAGGCGAGGACGGCAGCGACCTCGATACGTTTGACGAGAAGATCAAAGCGACCGGCATGTCCGAGGAGATTGCCAAGGTCGCGCGCAAGCAGCTTGACCGACTTCGCCAGATGGCACAGTCGTCGGCGGAATACACCGTTCAGCGCACCTACCTAGAGTGGCTGGTGGAATTGCCGTGGAGCAAGCAGACCACGGACACGCTGGATCTGGAACAAGCACGCAACGTGCTCGATGCCGACCACTACGACCTGCAGAAGGTGAAGAAGCGCATGCTGGAGTACCTGGCGGTGCGCAAGCTGGCACCGGCCAAGAAGGGCCCGATCTTGTGCTTGGTTGGACCGCCCGGCGTGGGCAAGACCTCGCTCGGCAAGTCCATCGCGCGCTCGCTGTCGCGCGAGTTCATCCGCGTCTCGCTCGGTGGCGTGCGCGACGAAGCCGAGATCCGCGGCCACCGGCGCACGTACATCGGCGCGCTTCCCGGCCGGGTCATTCAGGGCATGCGTCGCGTGGGCACCAAGAATCCGGTGTTCATGCTCGACGAGATCGACAAGCTGGGTTCGGACTTCCGCGGCGATCCCGCGGCGGCTTTGCTGGAAGTACTCGACCCCGAACAGAACCACTCGTTCTCCGATCACTACCTCGAGGTCAATTTCGACCTATCGAACGTCATCTTCATCGCCACAGCCAATACGCTCGACACCATCCCGCCAGCGTTGCTCGACCGCATGGAGGTTCTGGAGATCCCGGGCTACACGCGCGAGGAGAAGCTGGAGATCGCCAAGCGCCACCTGGCACCCAAGCAGGTCAACGAGCACGGGTTGACCACCGAACAGATCGTGTTCGACGACGAAACCATCACCACCATCATCGAGCAGTACACGCGCGAGGCCGGCGTGCGCAACCTTGAGCGCGAGGTGGCCAACGTCATTCGCGGCATCGCGGTCAAGGTCGCCGAGAGCGAGAGCTACGAACCCAAGCTGACCCCGGAAAAGATCGCCGATCTGCTCGGGCCGCAGAAGTACTTCTCGGAAATCGCCGAACGCACAGAGGTTCCCGGCGTGGCCACGGGTCTTGCCTGGATGCCATCGGGCGGCGACATTCTGTTCATCGAAGCCTCGCAGATGGTGGGCAAGGGCAACTTGATCCTGACCGGGCACCTCGGCGATGTGATGAAGGAATCGGCGCGCGCTTCGCTTTCGTGGGTGCGCACCCACGTCGACGAGCTGGGCATTTCGCCGGATTTCGAGAAGGTGGACATCCACCTGCACGTGCCGGCGGGCGCGGTTTCCAAGGACGGCCCGTCGGCCGGCGTGGCTATGACCGTCGCGCTGGCGTCGCTTTTCACGGGCCGGCGCGTGCGTGGTGACGTAGCCATGACCGGCGAGATCACCCTGCGCGGCAGCGTGCTGCCCGTGGGCGGGATCAAAGAGAAGGTCCTGGCGGCCCACCGGGCCGGCATCAAACGGGTCATCCTGCCTGATCGCAATCGCAAGGATCTGGTCGACATCCCCGAGAGCGTGCGTAAGGATCTCGACCTCTCGTTCGTGAAGCGCATTCAAGAGGCGCTGGAACAGACGCTCGAATCGGTGCCCGTCGAGGTGCCCGGCCCCGGCGCGCCCGAAACGCCCACGGCCTCGGTCCAAGCCTAGATCAGAACTCACCCATCGGGCCGATGCTGGGGTAGTGCTGATGGTTGCATGAGGCAAGGGAGTTGGATAATAGTGCGCCCAGCGGACCCTTCTGGTCCGGCCGGTCGATGATGGTAGGGCGGAAGAATTCACGCCTGGCCATTGGGAAGGTCAACGAGGAGTCTTAGGATGAAGAAACTGATTTCGGCACTGCTGCTTTCTGCTTCGCTCGTGTTGCCCGCGCAGGTTGCCCGCGCGGAGAAACACCCCACCAACGCCTGTGGCTGCTACGGTGAGGCCGATTCCTGTACCTGTGAAAAAACGGCGAAGTGCGGCTGCCCCGGCGAGTGCGAACCGAAGGGGTGCGAGGTGGAACGGCAGAAGCAATTGCAGAAGGAAATCGATGCCGAGACCAAGCGGGCCAAGGAGGAAGAAAAGGCGCACGCCAAGCCCAAGGAGCAGACGAAGGCCGAGGAAGATGACTCGGACAAGGGGGCAAAGAAGCCCGCGGTACGTCCCATGAACGCCAAAGACAAGAAGCAGTTCCTCAAGCTGCTTGAGGCCTATCTGGCCGAGCATCCCGAAGCCAACAACAAGATGCTTTCGGAAGTGCGCAGCGAGCTGTAGCGGGTCTTGACTTAGTCCAGGCTCGCATCCAGCGAGAGCGCGACGTCGATCGCGGCGTCCAACTGAACTGGGGTGCCGCCATCGGGCGCGGCGGTGGTCGAGCCGTCGAAGGCGAGCGGAACGTCGAGCTCGGCCGGGGTGTCGAGCGCGCCGGTCGCATCGAGTGCGCCGGGGATGTCGTAGGTGCTGTCCACCGAGCTGCCCCCTCCGTCGACGGTGCTTTCTGTGACTCCGCCGTCGAGCGCTGGGGTGATGTCGTAGGAGAAGAGAGGTGACGGGAACTCCCAGTAACAGCCTTTGCTGGTGGAGTATCCACCGCTGGCTTCGAACTCGACGTGTCCCGGCGCGCGTGACCACGCGTCCACTGTGAGTTGATAGATCAGATTGCTACCCGACAACGTGGCCTGAAATGTCGGATCAGACGGCGTGGGCAGGCCCACGGTGTGCGTGGACCGATATTTCAGCGTGAAGTTGGTGAAGAATGCGGGGGCGTTCTCGACCACGAAGCCGTGAACGATGTGCTGATTGATCACGGTCGCCCCGATGGCTGGTGATAGCCCCGTGACCTTGAGTATGCCGGGACTGGTCTGCGTGCCGCAGACGCTGCTGCCCGTGCTGGCGTCGGCGGGATTCGTCGTTGCGCTGCCTGAGTCGCACGCAGCGAGCGCGAAAGCCGTCGTTAGGCCCAATAGCAATACTCGTGGACTGTCTTGCATGGTTCGAACCTCCAATGCTGCGATCGGTTGCAAGCCCGCACCGACAACCCATCGGTTTCTGGCACGAATTGGTTGGGTTGCAAAGGGGGCGAATGGTTCTTCTCGTGACTCGCGCGCAGACCAACGCGCGCGCCGCGCGAGACGAGCAAGGGCCTGGAAAACGCAGAAAGTCGTGGAGTACCCTGTGTTAGGGTGCCGCCGATGCAGCGACGGTCTCGCGAGACTCTCGGCTTGAAATGGTTCGTTCTGGGCACGACGATTGCCCTGGCCGCGCATGCGTGCGGTGCCAACAACCAGGGCGCTCGTCCGCGCCCAGGCACGGGCACGGGTGGAGCTGGAACGGGCGCTGGTGGCGGGGGCGACGGGGGAACTGGCGCCAACATCACCATCGTCGTGGATGGGGGCGTCCTTTTGCCAAGTGGTCCAGCCGACGTCATTGCGGCGATCGATGCCACCTCGACCCATCAGACCCTAGAAGGCTTCGGCGCGGCGGTCGCCTTTGTGACGAATTTCCTGTCCGTGCAAAGCGGCGACATCTACAAAGTACTGTTCGTGGATTCCGGCCTCGACATCTTGCGCATCGGCAATTGGTATCAGAACCAAGATGCGACCATGACGACTTCCAGTACGCCATTCACCGACAACGCGGCCGTGCAGATCGTCCAAAAGGCCACGGCCGCGCGCGGCGGGCAACCGCTCAAGATTCTCATGTCGTCGTGGTCGCCTCCGGCCTACCTCAAGAGCAATGGCATGACCAAGCCGCCGCCGGGGAGTGGCGCCAGCGACGCCGGCAGTCCCTTGCCCGGCACGCTCATCAAGAACGATGGCGCCTATGCCTACGCGGAATTCGGCGATTGGTGGCTGCGTTCGCTGCAGGCCTACGCGGCCCAAGGCGTAGTGCCTGACTACATCAGCATCCAGAACGAGCCAGATTTCTACGCGACGGATTGGGAGGCCTGCCTGTTCGCCGCGACCGAGGGCGGCACCGTTCAGGGCATCGCTGCCGCGGGCTACGGTCAGGCGCTCGACGCTGTTTTCGGTGCTATTCAAGGTTCGAACCTAACCGTCAAGCCGCACCTGATCGGGCCCGAGACTTCGGGGATCGGTAGTAGCAAGGTGCAGCGGTACCTCGCGGGGATGAACTCGGCCTCCTTCTACGGCGTCGCCCATCATCTCTACAACGGCGGCGCAAGCGGAAGGAACCCCGCGCCAGATTCGTTCGCCCTATCCATGGCTACCGTGGCGACGTCCGTCGCGGGCAAGCCCACGTTCATGACCGAATACTCGCCGGGCGGGCCGACCATGTTCGACACGGCTTGGCTGATGCACAACGCGCTTACCGTCGAAGGGGTTTCCGCCTACATCTATTGGGAACTCATTTGGGGCGGTCAGCCCTCGCCTGTCCCGCTGGTTTCCATTGCGAATGCTTCCCCAGGCTCGACCTACACGGTGAACGACACCTACTATGCGCTCAAGCACTTCGCCAAGTGGACCGATCCAGGCTGGGTTCGCGTCGATGCAACTCCGTCGGTGGCGGAGGTGAAGGCCTCGGCCTTCATCAGCCCCGACGGAAAGCAGCTCACGGTCGTGTTACTCAATACCGACACCGCCGACCACGTGGTTGCCGTGAATCCTGGCACCTTTGCGTTTTCGACACTCACAGCCTACCGGTCCTCGGGCACGTCCGAGCGCGCATCGCAAGCAGTTCTCGGCGACGATGGCGGCATCGCGCTGCCCGCGCGCTCGATCGCCACGCTGACGTACGGGCCCTAGCCCACGCGCTCCAGGTAGGTCGTCGCGGAGGCGGGTGTCAGTTCGATCTGCGCGGAGAGTGTTTCCAGGAACGACGGCACTTGCGCGATCCCGGGCGCCACGATCTCCAGTTGCCGGGTGCCCGACGATTCGAGCCAATCGGTCAGGATGTCGTTGATCTCCGCGTCGGTCATGCTGTAGCCGATAGTCACCAGGCGGTCGGCCTGGGCGAGGTTGGCGCGAAAATACTCGAGTAGGCGCCGCTGCAGGAGCGGGGGATAGGGATCGGTCAGGCGCGCCGCGCTCGCCAGCAGCGTGCGTCCGAGCACCTGGGGCTTGCCATCGCTGTCGATGTACGGGATCTTGTTGGCCAGCTTTAACGGATCGGGCACCAGGCTGGACACCAGATTGGGATCGAGAAGGCCCTCGTTCGCGATCTGAAGTGCATCGATAATGGCATCGAAGGTTTGGTCCTCGGGTTTCAAGCGGATGAGGTCGCGGCCGTCACCGTAGGTGAAGACGTCGAGCGCGCCGTGCATCTTGAGCAAGTTGATGCCGGGCCAGCCGGTCTTGAAGAAGGGCAGCTGGCCGCTCGCCAGCTCGGCCTCGCTCAGCACCTCGGCCGCAAGCGCGGCGACGGGTTGGCCATCGGCGCTGCGGCAGGGCAGGAACACCGTGCGCGCCGAATAGCCGGCATTCACCTCGATGCCGAAGAGCGCGGCGATGCATTCGACCAGCACGTCGTGGTTGAGCGAGAAGATCCACAGCGGGTGATTGTTCTGGGCCAGGCGCGCGATACCTTCGAAGTATTGCAAGCCCTCGCGGTAGGAATCCCGGCGCTCGACTTGCCGGCGGTAGAGGAGCTGATACACGACCTGCGCCAGCCAGGCGTAAAGCGCGTGGTAGGACACGGCGAATCCCTCGCGTGCATCGCTCAGGTACTGCGCTTCCATGTGCCCAAGCAACGCCTCGTAGTCGAAGGTGTCTTCGTCGAGGGTGCCCGCGATGTCCTCGATGATCTCGTCGGCATGGCCAAAGCCCCGGCCGCGCCAGGTGGCGTTCAGCTTGCGCAGCGAAGCCGGCGAGAGCCAGGCCAGGATCTCGGCGCTGATATCCGCACGCAAAGGCATGCCCAGCTCGCGCGATGCGCCTGCGCCGAGAAGAAGTGCCGTGAGCACACCTGCAAGCTAGCAAATTCTACGCTCGGGCGCTGCACCGGTTGCTTTTGCGGAGTGCGGCCTCCAAGATACGCCTGGCTCGAACCTGGAAGGGACACATGCCAACGATCACCTTGTCGGATCTCTCGCTTGCGGAACATGGACTTACGCCAAGGGTCACTGCGCTCAAGGACGCCTACTTTCGTGCCATGTCCGAGGTGTGTGTCGAGCGGGCGCGCTTGGTGACTCAGGCGAGCCTCGACCAAGGCCTTTTCGGCAAACCGCGCATCACGTCCCTCGACAAGGCGAAACTCTACCGCCGCGTGCTCGAACAGCGCACGCCGGTGGTGCGCCACCGCTCGGCGGTGGCGACGGACCTGACGCCGCTTACCTTTCAGGACCGCTCGTTGTTTGCCGGGTCAACCACCAGCCGGTTCAAAGGCGTGCCACTCTTTCCCGAATTCATGGCCCTGGCCCTCTGGCCCGAGCTGCAAACCCTCAAAACGCGCGCCCACAATCCCTACTATATCACCGACGAGGAAGTGCGCGCGCTCAACGAGGAAGTCTTTCCCCACTGGCTCGATAGCAACATCAACGAACTCGGGCGCGCCCGCTCGACCGTGGCCAGTCCATCGAATCCGGCGGTCACGGTGGATGCGCCCGCGATCAAGCTGCTCGAATACATTGTGTTCTTTCTAGTCAGCAAACCCTACTGTCTTTCCCACACCATTCCGGATTTCTCACGCGCGCTCGACCTGGGTTTGCGCGGACTTGCCGACGTGGCCAAGGATCGCGGCAGCAAAGCCACGGACGCCGAAAGCCGCGACTTCTACGCAGCCGTGGCCGAGGCCATGGAGGGCATCATCGCTTACTCGCGCAGACTCGCCGCCGAGGCCCGGCGCCTGGCCGCCGTCGAGAAAGACGAAAGCGAGAAGCGCGAGCTTCTGACCCTGGCCGAGATCCACGACCGCGTTCCGGAACAACCCGCTGCCTCGTTCCGCGAGGGACTGACCACGGTCTGGATGTGCTGGACCGCGCTCCACCTGGAAAACACCGACGTCGGACTCAGTCTGGGACGGCTCGATCAGGTTCTCTATCCCCTGTACCAGAAGGACATCGCTTCCGGCGCGCTCACCGTTGGCCAGGCCGTCGAGCTTTTGTGTTGCTTGTGGCTGAAGATCGGCGACCACGTGCCTACCGTGCCGGACGCGGGCGAGCAGCTGTTCGGTGGCTCGGGCTCGAACCAGGCCATCACCATTGGCGGGGTGGACGCGCAGGGAGGCGACGCGGTCAACGATCTGACCTACGTCATGTTGCGCGCCACCGAGCTGATGCGTTTGCGCGATCCCAATCTGAACGCGCGCTACTGCGCCGACGTGAACTCGCGCGACTATCTGCGCCGGCTGTGCCAGGTGAACCTGACCACGGGCGCGACCCCGGCCTTGCACAACGACAAGGCCGCCATCGCGGCCTTGATGGCCAAGGGCGAAACCCTCGAACAGGCGCGCGACTACGGCATCGTGGGTTGCGTCGAGCCAGGAAGCAACGGGCGCGCCTACAGTCATTCCGGCGCCATCCTGATGAACTTGATCTCGGCGCTGGAGCTGACTCTGTACAACGGCGAGCACCGTCACACCGGACTCGGCGTGCTCATCAGCAAGCGCACCGGCGACGTCCGGGAGTTCAAGTCTTTCGACGAGTTCAAGCGCGCCTTCACCGAGCAAACCTCGTGGCTCGTGGATCAGGCGACGGGGCTCAACAACCTTTTCGGCTGCGTCCACCAGGATTTCTACCCCACGCCGATCCTGTCGACGCTGTTCGAGGGGCCGATGGACAAGGGCAAGGATCTGATCCAAGGCGGCGCGGTCATTAATTCTTCGGGCGCCGCCATCATCGGTTTCGCGGACGTCACTGACTCCTTGGCCGCCATTGAAAGGGTCGTGTTCGTGGAGAAGTCGGTGACCTTCGCCGATCTGCTCGCGGCCATGGACGCGGATTTCGTGGGCCACGAGGCGCTGCTGGCGCGTCTGCGCAACGAGGAAAAGACGCCGAAATACGGCAACGAAGATCCCGCCGCCGACGCCATCGCGCGCTGGCTGGCGGGAATGCTCGACGATTTGTACGCGGCCAAGCAAAACTATCGCGGCGGGCATTACCGCGTCGGCTACTGGACCATGACCAACCACGCTGGCTTCGGCCTGCTTTCCAAGGCGACGCCGAACGGCCGACGCGCTGGCCAGAACTTCACCAGCGGCATCACCCCGGTGTCGGGGATGACCCCCAGCTTGACCAAGGCCCTCAACTCGGTGGCCACCTTGCCATCGCGGCTGCTGTCGAACGGTGTTGCTCTCAACATCAAGTACACGCCCGAGAACGGCAGCAAGATGCTCGACAACTTCATGGCCTCGGTTGAAGCGTACTTCGACGCCGTGCCGGGCCGGCGCGATGGTGGCATGGAGATTCAATTCAATGTCACCAGCCACGACACCTTCGTCGATGCCGTGGCGAATCCGGCGAAATATCCCGAACTGCTCGTGCGCGTGTCCGGCTACACCGCCTATTTCAAGGATCTCAATCCGCAGATGCAGCGGGAAATCATCGAGCGCACCGAATACAGCCTGTCGACTGGCCACGCCGTTGAATTCCCGGCTGGGTAGCAGGGGCCAAAGGAGGAACGATCATGCTGGCAAAGCTGCGGCGCATTTATTGGAGACTGTTGGCTTGGGTGAGGCCTGAATCACGGCTGCTCGACCTGGTTCGGCGCAAGGCACAGGCGCTCAAGGACGAACTGGAAGGAAAACTGACCGACAAGTTCGTCGCGATTCTATTCTTCAGCATGGAAATCTCGTTCATCTTGCTCGCCAGCTACCAGCGCAATCTGCGCGGCTTCCGTGGCAGCTACGTGCTGTGCACGGCCGATCGGCGGGTCGCGGCGTCGGCTGTGTTCGGCAATGGCAAGATGCTGGTCAAGGCCGAGGCCGTGGCTTCCCCAAATGTGACCATCACGTTCAAGGATTCGGCGGCCTTGCGTCGCTTTCTGTTTTCCAAGGATCAGGACATTCTTGCCTCGCTCTTGGCCAACGAGGTCGATGTCGACGGCAATTTGAACTACATCTACAAGCTTGGCTTCATGGCGCGCGATCTCACGCGGCGACTAGGTATTGCGTAGGTTCGCCATGCCGGGCTTGCCGCTGATCGTGGACGTCAAGCGCCACAGCCTGGAAGATGGTCCCGGCATTCGCAGCGTGGTGTTTTTCAAGGGCTGCCCCCTGCGCTGTGTGTTCTGCCAGAACCCGGAGGCGCAGCATGCCCACGCGGAAGTCGCCTTTCGCGCGGATCGATGCGTGGAATGTGGCGCTTGCGTTTCTGCCTGTCCTGCGCACGCCGTGGATTTGACCACGCCGGACAGGATTGATCGCCCGCATTGCGACGTGTGTGGCAAGTGCGCCACCGCCTGCCCGTCGGGCGCACTCACCGTGATCGGGCGAAGCTACGAGGTCAACGAACTCGTCGAACTGCTCATGCGCGACGAGCCCTTCTACCGGCATTCCGGCGGCGGCGTGACCTTCTCTGGCGGCGAGTGCACGATGTTTCCCGACTACCTTGCGGCGGTCGCGCGCGCCCTGCGGGCGCGAGGGATTCACCTCGTTGTCGAAACCTGCGGCGAATTCGTCGGCGCGATATTCGTCGAGCGGCTGCTGCCTCACCTGGACCTGATCTATTTCGACCTGAAGTTCGCCGATCCAGCGTTGCACCTCACCTACACCGGCCGCGACAACCGCCGTGTCCTCGATAACCTAGCCCTGCTCATGCGGAACGCGCCCGATCGCGTACAGGTGCGCATCCCCCTAGTTCCCGGCATCACCGCCACTAAGGAGAACTTGGCAGGACTCGTCGCTTCCCTGCGCGAAGATGGCGTGCGTCGGGCAACCTTGCTTTCCTACAATCCCTTGGGCCGGCGGATGGCCGTCGAACTCGGCCGTCCCGAACCGCCCACACTCGCACGATTCATGACCAAGGAAGAGCAAGCATCCGCCATCGCCATGTTCGAGGCGATGGTGGGCTGAAAAACGCCTGGAGCGGACTATAATTGCCGACGTGGCGGCGGCAGAAAGCGACTTCGACATCGTTCTTGGTGCGCTTGAGGAGCGCAGGGTCCGCTATCTGGTGGTCGGTGGCGTCGCGGTCGTGCTTCATGGGTATGCTCGCTTCACAGCGGATCTCGATCTGGTCATCGCGCTAGATCCTCCGAACGTCACCGCTGCTATGGAGGCGTTGGCATCCCTCGGCTACCGCCCGCGCGCGCCAGTGGCAGCCTTGGATTTCGCAGATCCGGACAAACGTCGCGAGTGGATTCGTGACAAGGGTTTGACCGTGCTCGGGCTCTGGAGTCCGAAGTATCCGGCGACCGAGGTTGATGTCTTCGTCGAGGAACCCTTCGCCGTCGACGAGGCGCTGGCGCGGGCCACGCGGGCTCAGCTTGGCGCCACGACGATCGTGGTGGCCAGCATCGCGGATCTCATCGAACTCAAGCGCAAGGCCGGGCGGCCCAAGGATCTCGACGACATCGAAAAGCTGCAAGAGATCTTGGCCCAAGGTCGAGGCAATGGCTGATATCAAGCCCCCGGATGGTTGGAGACAGCGCGAACGCGAGCAGCTAGACGCGTGGCTCAAACTCAGCTACAGGCAGCGGCTCGATTGGCTGTGGCAAGCCAAACTCTTCGCCGAGCGAGCGCGTTTGGCAGCGGACGCAGGACATACGAAGGGCACAGATACCGAAAAGAAAGGGTATTCCGGATCCTAGATCCGAAACCCTTCTTCTTCTCCTCTCTGCGCTCTCTGTGCCCTCTGTGGTGAAAACCTACTGCGCCGCTGGCTTGCTGAGGTAGTTGTGGATGCCGACCGCGGCTTTCTTGCCGTCGCCCATGGCTAGGATGACGGTGGCGCCGCCGCGCACGATGTCGCCGCCGGCGAATACGCCGGGGATGCTGGTCATGCCGTTTTCGTCGGCGATGATGTTGCCCCACTTGTTGAGTTTCAGATCCGGCGTGGCCTGGGTCAGCAGCGGGTTGGATTTGGTGCCGACCGCCTCGATGAACACCTGGCACGGAATGTCGAACTCGCTGCCCGCGATGGGCACGGGACGGCGGCGGCCGGAGGCGTCCGGCTCGCCCAGGCCCATGCGCTGGCAGCGCACGGCGCGCACCCAGCCGGCCTCGTCGCCCAGAACCGCAACGGGGTTGGTCAGCATCTCGAAGCGCACGCCTTCTTCCTTGGCGTGGTGGACTTCCTCCACCCGCGCTGGCATTTCCTTTTCCGAGCGGCGGTAGACCAGGCACGCGGGCTCTGCGCCCAGGCGGCGCGCGGTGCGAACGCCGTCCATGGCGGTGTTGCCGCCACCCACGACGACCACGGCGTTTCCGCGCAGCACGGGCGTATCGGCTTCCATGCCGAGATACGCGCGCATCAGGTTCACACGCGTGAGGTACTCGTTGGCCGAATAGACACCCTTGAGGTTCTCGCCAGGGATGTTCTGGAACACGGGCAAACCGGCGCCGTTGCCCACGAACACGGCGTGGAAGCCTTCCTCTTTCATCAGGTCGTCGAGGGTCATGGTGGCGCCGATGACCACGTTGCACTCGATCTTCACGCCCATGTCTTGCAGGGTTTTCACTTCTTGATCGACGATGGCCTTGGGCAAGCGGAACTCGGGGATGCCGTAGACCAGAACACCGCCCGGCCTATGCAGTGCCTCGAACACCGTCACATCGTGGCCAAGCTTGGCCAGCTCGCCCGCGCAGGTCAGTCCCGCCGGGCCGCTTCCCACCACCGCGACCTTCTTACCCGAGGCTGGCGCAATCTGCAGCGTGCGCTTGAGATTGGTGCGGGCCCAGTCCGCCACGTAGCGTTCGAGGTAGCCGATGGCGACGGGCTTGCCCTTCTTGCCCACCAGGCACAGCTCTTCGCACTGGGTTTCCTGCGGGCACACGCGTCCGGTGATGCCGGGCAAGACGTTGGCGGCGTAGAGGATGTTTGCCGCGCGCTCCAGGTCGCCCGACTCGACGGCGGCGATAAACCCTGGGATGTCGATGCCGACCGGACAGCCAGCCACGCACTCGTGGTTCTTGCAGGCCAGGCAGCGCTTCGCCTCCAGCGAGGCAATGTCGGGCGGCAGGCCCAGGTTCACTTCGCGGAAGTGGTGCGAGCGCTCGTCGGGCGGGCTCTCGGGCATGGCTTGGCGCTGGATCTTCATTCGTTCGGACGGCTTCATGGCAACCTCAAGCAGTAAGGATGGCAAACAGGAAGGAGTTCGTCAGGAGCTACTGTGCCTTGGCTTCGGCCATGGCCGCTTGCAGCTTGCACTGATGCTCTTCGTCGGTTTTCAGGCGCGCCCACACGCTGCGCTCGTGATCGCGATACGCCGACAAGCGGTCGGTGAGCGACGCGAAATCCACCTCGTGGGCGTTGAATTCCGGACCGTCGACGCAGGCGAACAGGTTCTTGCCGCCCACGGTGACGCGGCAGCCGCCGCACATGCCCGTGCCGTCGACCATGATGGGGTTCAGCGACGCGATGGTCAGGATGCCCTTGTCGCGCGTGACGTTGGCGATGGCCTTCATCATGGGCACCGGGCCCGCGGTGATGACCGCGTTCACGGGCAGCGCCGGATCCGCGATCAGCTCGGCCAGCTTGCCCGTGACGAAGCCGTTATAGCCATAGCTGCCGTCGTCGGTGCACGGGTAAACCGCGTCGCAGATCTCCGCCAATTCCTGTTCGAGGATGACGTACGGCTTCGAGCGCCCGCCCATGACCGCGGTCACCCGGTTGCCCTTGGCCTTCAGCGCCGAGGCCTGCGGGTAGATGACCGCCGTGCCAACGCCGCCACCCACCAAAACCACATGACCGAAGTTCTCGATTTCGGTTGCCTTGCCCAGGGGGCCGACCACGTCGCTTAGTGCGTCGCCCTCGGCCAGCGAGCACAAGCGTTCGGTGGTGGCGCCGATGACTTGAATCACCAGCGAAATCGTTCCGCGCTTCTTGTCGCTGTCGGCGATGGTTAGCGGAATGCGCTCGCCGTCAGCGTAGGCGCGAACGATGACGAAGTGACCCGGCCGGTGCCGGGCCGCCACGCGGGGCGCCTCGACTTCCAACCGGCGGACCTTGGGAGCGAGCCAATGGGATTTCAGGATACGGAACATCTCAATACCTCTTTCAAGCACTGAAAGCGCATGCACTCTACTCCGCGCGGCCGTGCGCTTCCACGCAAAATCGCGCGCTGCCACTCAGCGCATGGCGACGACGTCGGCCCGGTCGACGGCGACGAAATAGACGATGAAGCGTCGCCACGGGTCGTTTTTCGCTTGGTAATGCCCGACCGAGACCGCGACGCGCGGCGAACGCATCGTCACAAGTTCGTTAGGGATCTCGACATGGTCTAGGTCGAAGGCGTCCACGAAGTGTGCGCGAACCGAGGCCTGCGTTCGCTCGGCCGCAACCGAGAGCGCACGGTTGAGGCCTTCATTCGCCGATAACTCCCCCGAGGAAACCTGGCGAGTGACGGCGGACAGGTCGGCTTCCACCTGGGGCAAGGCTTCTGCTCTGGGCAACCCCTTTTGCGCGCGCAGGTCGTCGAGTCGTCGGTGCAACTTCTCAGCGTGGCTTTGCAGATCGCCCGGTTCGAACGTGGCATAGGTGCCGAAGAGGGCGCCCACGAAGCCTTGCCCCGGACCACCGACGACACCCACCGCCAGATGGTCAACTTCAGGATCCAGCAAAGCCTGTCTGCCGCTTGGCGCTTCCAACGCTTCTGAGAGCAGACGCGACGTGGAGTCCGTGTCTTCCATGGACCCGTAAGTGAATTGCCCCACGTGCAGCGGAGCCCCCACTTCCCAGCCCGCGCGCAACCCCAGAACGACCTGATCCGCGATCTCCTCCGATTCCAAACCAGCCAGGGCCGCGAAGTAGTGCGGGGCTAGGCGCCGGGCAGTCTGGCTTTCTGCCTCGGAGAAGCGCAACGCTTTCATGCCCGCCTGGTTGCGAACTTGCCCGATCAAGGACACTAGGTCGGATGCCACCTGCGCTGAAGGTTTGCTAGCTATGTCTGCATTCGAAGACAGCGATGGCCGTCGATAGCTACTGCCGATCTCGCCCTTGGGCCACAGGATCAAGGACACAACGGTGTGGCCCAGCACTCGGCCGGGTTCGAAAGCCGCGATCTGAACATTGGCCGACGTGTCGGATGGGTCGACTTGGCAACGGAGGCTGAATTGCGGCATGCGCACCTTCTCATCTGTCTCGCATCGCCCGAAGCCGTAGGCGCCGCGATTGATCAGTCCCTCGACCCGTTCGGCGCGGCTCAGGACTTCGCCGCGCACGACGACCTGCCCGTCGGCCCCCGGCACCATGGCGATCGGATCCACGCGTGCCTGCCGAGGCACCACCACCCAGCTGGCAAGCGCGATGCCGTCGCGCTGACCGAACCAGATTCCAATCAGGTGCGGCCCATTGGAACTACCCACCGCCTTTTGCAACCCATCCTTGAGTATGGCAGCCCATTCCGCGAACAGCGCTCGCTCGTCCACCCCGTCGCGAGCTTCTTGGTAGCGATACCCGTGCGTGATCTGAAGGGTGCCCGTCATCCCGCAACGGGCGGCGATGAATCGTTGCAGGGATCCTGCTGGGTGCGCTCGCTTTGCAGCGAAGAAAACGCCGAGTTCGCGTGCCGTGCAATTCGCCGAACTGGACGCCATCAGCAGACCTGGTCGACTTTTCGCCACTTCCGCAAGCAGACCGTTCCAAGGGCCGTCCGCGGTTGCCGGCATATCACTTGCCTGATCCGGCAAGGGTCCGGTGAGATCCCATTTCTCCACATCTGCCCAAGGCCCTTGCTGCGTTCGATCGGCTGCCGGACGCTGGGCCAGGTTTTTCAATTCGTCTCGGCTGGGAAACTGCGCCGCCGACTGCATGGACCCGCAAGCCGAGAAATATAGGATGGAAAGCCAAATCAGACCGATGGGAATTCGCGATGTGCGCACGCGGCAACGCTAGCGGCCCCTGGCTTGTTGGGTCAATCGAAATCGAAGATCCCTGCAAGGACACCACCAAATTCGCAGATCGGAGCAGACGGGATAAAATCGCCCCCGATGGAATTGTTCGTGTCATGACCCAAGGTCACCGTGCTGCCACCGGATGACCCACCCCAGGAAATCGACCGGCGCTTTCGCCTGCAAGGCGAGCGCATCGCCGGCGGCATGGGCATGGTCTACCGGGGCGTCGATCTGTCCACCGGCGAAATCGTGGCGGTCAAGATCTCGTCCGGCTTCGGGTCCCAACTTGGCGAGCGCTTCCAGCAAGAGGCGAACTGTCTGGCCACCATCGCCCATCCGGCTATCGTGCGCTACATCGCGCACGGCAAGACCCCCCAGGGCGAGCACTACCTGGTCATGGAGTGGCTCGACGGCGAGACCCTGGAAGACCGCCTCGCGCGCGGTTCCATCAACCTGGGCGCGTCGGTGCGGATGATCCGCCGGGTTGCCGAGGCCCTGGCCGTGGCCCACCAGCACGGCGTCATCCACCGCGACATCAAGCCCGCCAACATCTTCCTTCCGGGCAAAGACGTTTCGAAAATCAAGCTGCTCGACTTCGGCATCGCGCGCCGGCTGTTCGACCCGGTGTCGTTGCGCCTGACCCAGGCCGGCTCGGCCCTGGGCACGCCCATGTACATGTCGCCCGAGCAGGCGCAGGGCTCGCTCGATGTCGACGCACGCGCGGACGTGTTCTCACTCGGCTGCGTTTTCTTCGAGTGCCTGACCGGATCGCCCCCGTTCATGGCCGACAGCACGACCGGCACCTTGGCCAGGATCACGGCCGACGAAACCGTGGACGTGGACGCGAAATGCGTTGGCGTGCCGCCTCGCCTGACCGAGCTGCTTCGCCGCATGCTGGCCAAGCGGCCCGAGGAGCGGCCTTCCACCATGGTGGATGTTCTGGGCGCTCTGGGCAGCGTCACCGAGGAGCTGAAGACGAGCGGATTCTTCCCCGTGGCCCCCAGGCCGCGCCGCGCGCCTGCAGGCGCGTCCTTGCTGGTGGCCACCGGCGAGCGCCGGCTGGTGTCGGTCATTGTCGTATCGTCGCGCACGCTGCCGGCCCAGCAGCCCCACTTCGATCTGGGCTCGACCGCCGATCTGGGAAACCTGCTCGCGCGCAACCTGTCCGATGCGGAATTCGACGAAGCGCGACTCGATCAGCTTGCCAGCGACATCGCCGCCTTTGGCGCGCACATCCGCCGGCTCGCCAACGGCGCGCTCGTCGTGAGCATGACCGGCGAGGCGCAGTCCACGCCACTCGACCTGGCAGTGCGCTCCGCGCGCTGTGCGCTCAAGGTCAAGCTCGCGCGGCCGGACTCATCGCTGGGCATCAGCCTCGGGCACGCCGTCAAAGAGCTCGAACTGCGCACCGACCAGCTCGTCAACAGCGCCGTGCGCCTGGTGAGCAAGCAGCACTTGGGCTCGATCCACATCAGCGAGGAAATCAAGCGGCTGCTCGAGGCGCGCTTCGAAATCGTGGTCGAGCCCGACGGGCGCGCGCGCCTGCTCTTTGAAAAGGGCCTGCGCGAGGCCCCGCGCACGGTGCTAGGCCAGGAGATCCCTTGCCTTGGCCGCGACCGCGAAATCAGGGAGCTGGACAGCCTGTTCGAGGCCTGCGTGGAAGAGCCCCTGGCCCAGGCCGTGTTGCTCAGCGGCTCCGCGGGCTGCGGCAAGTCGCGCGTGGTCTACGAGTTTCTCGAACGCAAGCGTGACAGCGGGCACGGCTTCGCACTGCTCATCGGGCGCGGCGATCCCATGCGGGTCAATGTCTCGCTCGGCTTGCTCGCCCAGGCCCTGCGCGGCGCCGCGGGCATCAGCGGCACCGAACCCGACGACGTTCAGCGCAAGCGCCTGCTGGCGCACACCACGCGCTTCTTGCCGCCCAAGAGCGCGCCCACCACGGCGGCCTTCTTGGGCGAGATCGCCAACATTCGCTTCCCCGACGAAGGCCTGCCGCAGTTGCAAGCCGCGCGGAGGGATGCGCGCCTGATGGCGGATCAGACCATGGCGGCCTGGGTCGACTGGCTAGAAGCCGAGGCCGACCATCATCCGGTCTTTCTGCTGCTGGAAGACCTGCACTGGGGCGACTTCGCCAGCGTCAACTACGTCGATTCAGCCTTGCGCGTTCTGCGCGACAAGCCGCTGATGGTGCTGGCCCTGGCGCGGCCCGAGGTCGACGAGCGCTTCTTTGGCCTGTGGCGCGAGCGGCACGTGCAGCGCATTTCGCTGCCCCCTCTGGGCAAGCGGGCCGAGCAGGAATTCGTGCGCCGGATCCTGGGCGACGTGGCGCCCGAAAAGATGGATTGGCTGCTCGATCACGCCCAAGGCAATCCCTTTTACCTGGAGGAATTGGTGCGTGCCGCGGCCGCCGGCGGCGAGCTATCGCAGATCCCGAACACCGTGCTCGGCACCGTGCAAGTTCGCTTCGACGCCGTGGGCGAGGGGTCGAAGCTGGTGTTGCGCGCGGCGAGCGTCTTTGGTCAAAGCTTCAGCGCCGCCGGGGTCAAGGCCCTGGTCGGCGAGATGAACGACGACGACATCGACCGTTGGCTGCAAATCCTGTGCGACAAGGAAATCCTGTTCTCCCGCCCCGCCGGCGCGGCCCGCCAGCACGTCTTCCGACACGGTCTTCTGCACCAGGCCGCCTACGCCATGCTTTCGCCCGATGAGGAAGTCAACGGCCACTTCCTGGCCGGTCACTTCCTGGAAGAGCAGGGCGAACGCGACGCCATCGTGCTCGCCGACCACTTCGAGAAAGGCCAAAAACCCGAGCGCGCCGTCCCCTGGCTGCGGGTAGCCGCCAACCAAGCCATGGAAGTGGACGACCTGAAGGCCGCCCTCGATCGCGTGGAACGCGGCGTGCGCTTGGGAGCGCAGGGCGAGGACTTGGCCGAATTGCGAGTCGTGGAGGCGGAGGCGAGGTACTGGAAAGGCGAGTATGTGGAAGCCGAACGCGCCGCCCAGGAGGGGCGAAGGTGCGAGGACCCCAAGCTCGCGCTCCGGGCGCTGAGCGCGCTTATCGATGTACTCGGGCCACAAGCCAAGTACGAAGAGGTTGGTAGTCTAGCCGCGGAACTCGAACACAGGCCGGTGCAAGCGGAATTGCTGAACGCCTGGCTCGAGTGCAAGTACTATTCAGCGGCCTATCTTGCTAGCACTGGACAATTCGAGGCCAGAGAACGCACATTGGCACTATTGGAGGCCGAACAAGAAAAACTGGATCCGATTCTGGTCGGCCGCGTCGAGAGTATGAAGGCTCACGTGGCGAGGGACGAAGACCGTCCTGCTGACCATGCGGCCGGTTTTCGGCGGGCGTGGGAGTACTTCGAGAGCGCTGGCCACCGGCGGGCTGGCACGGAAGCCCTTGGCAACGCTGGTGTTGCCCTCATGGAACTTGGTCAACTAGAACAGGCCGAAGAGCAGATAAGGAAGCTGTGGGAAATTGCGGAAAGGATGGGGCTGAAACACCTGCTAGGTGGAACTTTTTGCACTCTCTCGAATATCCTTGCCTACCGGGGATGTCTGGCCGAGGCGCGTGATTTCGGCGAGCGCGCAATCAAATGGAGTGTGGCCAACAACGAACAATACTTCGGCATCTCCGCACGGCTCTATCTGTCGATGATCGAGTCTCTGGCCGGGGAATACTCGGCCGCCGAGCAGCAGGCTCGCTGTGCCCAGGAGATGCTTGCAAACAATCCCTCCTGGCTGCCGTTTGCTCAGGCCTTGCTTGCGCGGTCCTTGTGCGGGCAAGGGCGGACGTCCGAGGCGATTGAGTACGCGCGGGAGGCATATGTGCAGCTTGAGGCAATTGGCCAAGTGCAGGACGGCGAGCTGACCATTCGCCTTGCCTTTGCTGAGTGCCTAGCGGCCTCGTCCGATCTGCCGGCGGCCAGGCAGGTTATCGCGAAGGCCATGGAACGACTTCGCAAGCAAGCGGGCAGTATTGATAATCTCGAATGGCGTCGATCCTTTCTCGACCGCATCCCAGAGCATCGCCGCATTGCTGAGTTAGCGCGCAAGTTGGGGGTGACCAAGACCCCACTATGAAAACGAAACGTCGTCCGCATGGGGGACGGCGTTTCCTGGACCAAACGAGGCAGGAAAGCGCGCTGCCCCAACGACAGCCGCCGCTGGAACCTTGGTCCTGACCTTGGTTCGTAGCAATCGTCGCCCGCGATCAGGCAGAGGCGTCGCCAATGGGTATACTTGAAACGATCAATTGACGTCTGCTGGACATCAATTGCAAGTGCCTCCGGCAATGGTGAAGCGCTATTGCACGGCCGCGCGCATGATCAATCGCCCAATTGGCGCGCAAATCGCACAATTGCAGTACTTTCCTGACGGGAAACGCCGCCCAATTGAGCGGCGCTTCGACGAAGCGGCTAATTGTGGATGTTGTCAGTCGCTTGGCTGGCCCTTGCGACGATTACTTCGGCCAACGACAGCCGCCGCTGCGAACCTTGGTCTTGACCTTGAGTCCTGCTGCTTTCTTCATGGTCCTTCTCCTTGGTTGGGTGGTTGGGTACCGATGCACTAGCTGATTCTATTGAACCACTCAATTATGCTAATTA
>Ga0265329_10000129_pt1 | contig 36251 bp, 29 predicted proteins | sample 41627metaG_FD_202091 | JGI IMG/M metagenome (GOLD analysis project Ga0265329, IMG submission 202091) | Rhizosphere microbial communities from Carex aquatilis grown in University of Washington, Seatle, WA, United States - 4-16-27 metaG | ecosystem: Host-associated > Plants > Roots > Rhizosphere...
CGCAGCACCCGAACCATGACAACGCCCAGGATCGGGCGATCATCGGCGAACAAGCGTGACGAAGCGCCACGGATCTCCTGGCGCTCGACGAGCTTCACAAGATGCGCGGATGGAAGGGGTATCTGACGTGTCGACGCCACCAATCAGGCGGACATCGACGACGTTCGATAGCTAAAATCCAAAGATTCGCATATTCTGGCGCCTTCACTCGGGCGGCGGCGTCGGGGCAGCACCACGTTTGTAACCAGAACCGGAGGTCATCGTGATGAGTCGTTTCCCCGCAACACAGCTTGGTCGTCGAGCAGCCTTGCTCGGCATGCTCTTGGCCACTCTCTCCGCCGGACAGGCGGCGGCCCAGGACAAGAACGAGGTGACTACCCGCGAGGTGACTACCCGTGAGGTGACACAGACCCGCGAGGTGACTCCCCGCGAGGTGACTCCCCGCGAGGAAAATCCAGAGTACCGCTTCGATTTCGGCCTGTTCGGCGGCGGGCACTTCTTCACCACCGAACACATCCTGGGGCGGGTGAAGGGCGACCCCTCGGAGATGTCCCCGCGCAACTCCGGCATGTTCGGCGGACACCTCGGCTTTCACTTCAATCGTTGGATTGGCGTCGAGGGCGAGGTGATGGGCATCCCGACCCACAACAGAGACTTCGTGGTGCCATCGAGCGGCGGAGATCCCCAAACGACCAAGCTGTGGGTCTTCGCCTATCGCGCAAGCTTCGTGCTTCACCTCAATGACAACTACATGGTTCAGCCGTTCCTGCTCGCCGGCTATGGCGGCATGACCTCACTATCAGGGAATTCCGCCGTGGTTCCCGGCGATACGGTTGGCTTCATCCACGGCGGCGTGGGATTCAAGGTCGGCTTCACCCCATGGATCGGCATTCGTCTCGACGGCCGCATCCTGCTCCCGTGGACTGCGGTGCCGGGCATGCCCATCGGCGACCGCATCGGCTACACCGGACCGGACTTCGAGGCCTTCGCCGGCCTGTACGTGAACTTCAGCGAAGTCGAGAAGATCCATATCTTCCACAACGAAAGGGTCATCGAGAAGGTAACCCCCAAGAGGGGCGACAGGGACGGCGACGGCATCCCCGACGACATCGACAAGTGCCCCAACGAGCCCGAGGACAAGGACGGCTTCCAGGACGAAGACGGCTGCCCAGATCCCGACAACGACCACGACGGCATTCCCGACGCGCTCGATAAGTGCCCCAACGATCCCGAGGACTTCGACGGGTTCCAGGATCAAGATGGCTGCCCAGATCTCGACAACGACCACGACGGCATTCCCGACGCGCTCGACAAGTGCCCCAACGATCCCGAGGACTTCGACGGGTTCCAGGATCAAGACGGCTGCCCCGATCCCGACAACGACGGCGATGGCATCCCCGACAACATCGACAAGTGCCCCAACGAGCCCGAGACCTTCAACCACTACAAGGACGAGGACGGCTGCCCCGACGAGGTGCCGCCCGAGGTGAAGAAGTTCACCGGCGTCATCGAGGGCATCAACTTCAAGACCGCGTCCGCGGAAATCCTGCCTGGATCGTTTGCGATTCTCGACCGCGCGCTCAAGGTCCTGCAGGACTTCCCCGAGGTGAACCTGGAAATCTCCGGCCACACCGACAGCAAAGGCAAAGCCGACTACAACCTCGGTCTGTCCCAGCGTCGCGCCGATTCCGTGAAGCTCTATTTCGTGTCGCGCGGAATCGCGTCTTCACGACTGACTTCCGTCGGCTTCGGCAAGGATCGCCCCATCGCGGACAACTCGACCGCCTCGGGCCGCGCCACCAACCGCCGCACCGAATTCCGCCTGATCGACGCCGCGAAGTAGCGACGGCGAACCTCACCGCGGCCGGCCCAGCCACTGGCCGCGGCGAGGTCCACCACCGAGAACCCTCGCGACCAATCACCGCGCGGGAATGACGTGCTTTTCGAGCAATTGCGACAGCTCGGATTTCGCAAACGGTTTGCGCAGGCTGGCCTTGAAACCGTAGGCCGCCGGGTTGGCCATCACTGGATCTTCAGCGTAGCCGCTGGTCACGAATAGTGAGACGCCGCTATCCAAGGCCAGCAGTTCTTGCGCGGCCTCCTTGCCGCCCAAGCCGCCAGGGACGGTGAGATCGAGGAGCGCGGCACAGAATGACCGGCCAACCTTGCGCTCTTTGGAAAACACCTCCACCGCCGCACCACCGTCGCTCACCGTTTCCACCGCATAGCCCAAGGATGTCAGCATAGCGGAAAGGACATCTCGAACACTTCGCTCGTCGTCCATCACGAGAATCCTACCGGCTCCACGATGTTGTGTGACCGGCTTGCCTGGTGCGGGAATATCGCCCGGCACGTGGATCGCCGGCAAATACAAGTGAAAGGTGCTTCCCTTGCCTGGCGTTGATTCCGCGGTGATGGCACCATCGTGCCGCCGCATGATGGAATGACAGGTCGACAGCCCAAGCCCCCGACCCTGCTCTTTGGTGGTGAAGAACGGGTCGAAGATCCTGGGCAGGGCCTCGGATGGAATGCCCATGCCGCTATCTGCGACGGAGAGGACCACGTAGTCACCGGCCGGGAGTGCCGCAGCCTCGTAGTTGCCAAGCCTGGCGTTGCGCGCGAAGATCCGAATGGTGCCCGCGCCAGGCATCGCTTGCTGAGCATTGATGACCAGATTGCCGATCACCTGGCCGAGCTGGTTCTCGTCGAAATTGCAGAGCCACAGATCCGGCGCCACGTCGAAGGTGCAGGTTACACGCCCACCACTAAGAGCGAACCGCGCGCTCTCTTCTAGCAACGGGAACAGCCGGCCAACCTTGCGCACCGGCGCCCCGCCTTTGGCAAAGGTGAGAAGCTGCCGCGTCAGATCGCGCGCTCGGCCCATGGATGCCATCGCCCGCGAGAGATTGGCAGCTGCTTCCTTGTCGAGCGGACCGTCGAGGGCGAGCTCGACATGGCCGTAGATGGAAGCCATCAGGTTGTTGAAGTCGTGGGCAATGCCACCGGCGAGCAGGCCGAGCGATTCGAGCCGTTGCGCCCGGTTGAGCTGCTGTTCGAGGTTCAGCCGCTCCTCCTCGGCGCGTTTCCACGCGGTGATGTCGATGATCGATCCTTCCAGGATCCCTTGTTCTGGATACAGCCGCAGCGAGGTCAGACACCGTTTCACCCGGCCGTCCTTCGCAAGCATCTTACATTCGAAATCCGTCACGCGACCGTCGGCCTTCAGCCTCTCCACCATGGCCGCCCGCTCTGCTGGATCGGCCCAGTCGTTGGCAGACGGGCTGCCGAGCATCTCCTCGCGCGTGCGTCCGTAGATCTCCAGGTACTTGTCGTTGAGATCGAGAATTTCGGATCCGTCGATCTTGGTCCTGAACATCCCCACTTCGGCGTTGTTGAAGAGGTTCCGATACTTCTCCTCGTTCTGGCGAAGCGTTTCCTGCATCTGCTTGCGCTCGCTGATGTCGCGCACGATGCCTTGAAATCTGCCATCGGCCAGCAACTTGCCGCTGATCTCGGCGAAGAAAACCGAGCCGTCCTTCCGCCGCAGGCGCCGCTCGCTCAAGACCGGCTTGCCCGACAGCATTTCCTCGAAACGGATCGGCGAGACCACGAGATCCTCGGGCACAATCACATCCACCATGTTCAGCCGCGGAATCTCTTCCCGTGCATAGCCGAACACGGCGCAGGCACGCGCGTTGGCGTCGATGTAGTTTCCCTGCTCGTCGGCGATGAAGATCGCCTCTGAGGCCTGCTCGACGAGTGTGCGATAGCTGTTTTCGCTCTCGCGCAGCGCCCGCTCCATTCGCCTGGTCTCGGTCACGTTGCGGAAGTATCCGACAATCCCATTGACGGTTCCGTCGACTGCGCGCGTGGGGACGTACGAGCCATCCAGGTATTCCGTTTTTCCGTCCCGAGACACAAGCGGAAGCTCCAAATGAATGGATTCTCCGCTCTCCATCACTTGTTTCTTGATGGCGGAGAGCCTATCGGCATCCTCCTTGGCAAGGACGTCGTACTCCGTCTTGCCAAGCATGTCCTTCTCGGTCAGCCCGAATTGCGGGTTGAGCACGAAGGTGAAACGGAGATCGCGGTCCTGAACCAGGATCTGGTCCGGAGAGCCAGCGGTAATGATCCTGAAGCGCGTCTCGCTCCGCGAAAGCGCGTCCAGCAGATCTTTGGTTTCGGCGTAGGTCGCCGTGAGCAGGTACGCCATGATGCCGGTGAAGGCGAGGAAGTTCTGGACTTCGAGCAGACGGACCATGGCATTGTTGCCGCCCCAGATGCTTGGCCCCAGCGTCACGGCCTTGCTGAGGATGGCGATGGCCGCCAAGGCGAGCAGCGCGGCGGATACCGTGCGCTGCCCAAAACGAAGGGCTGGCCATGCCAGGATCACCACCAGCATGTAGGGATGGGGAGTGAGCACGGGATGATTGCTGAAGCCAGGCTCGAAGGAAATCCACGAGACCACGAGCCAGACCACCATGAACAGCAGCCACTCGATGGCGCGGCCTGGGCGAATGCTCCACAGCGGGCGCCCGGCCTTGAGCATCGCGACGATGAGCGGAGTCACCAAAAGGATCCCTAGGCCATCCGCAATCCACCAGGACAGCCAAAATTCGAAAAATGGCGCCGCATGCATGAGCACGGCCGTGCCCGCGCCGAGTAGAGCCGTGCAGGCGTTGAGCACCGATGCGGCGAAAATGAGCGCCGAAATCTCCTTGATCCGTGTGAACCGGATGTCCTGGCCGCACCATCGGGTCACACACCACGCACAGGACAGCGATTCAAGGACATTCGCAGTCATGAAACCTAGGCTGCTCACGAACGGCCGTCCCAAAATGAAATTGGCCGCGTTTCCCGCCACGAATAGGGCAACCAAGATCGCCGGCCACAGCCGCCGAGGGCTCAGCAGAAGCGCTGCCAATCCGACCCCGCCCGCGGGCCAGATCGCCATGAGCACCTGGGCCGAGTCCGGAAAGAAGAACGAGATCTTGTGAGCGAGGAAATAGGCGAGCGCGATGAGCGCGAGCCTCGCGGCATCGTTCCGACGAGAACGGCGCGGGTCAGATTTCTCGACGATCTCGCTGCTGCCCATGGCCGCCCTCCAGCGTGGCTGGCCGATTGTAGTACGACCCGGTGCGAACCGGCAGAAACTATCTCCCTGCGTCCTCGGTCCCCGGCAGCGAAATCGCGAATTTGGCGCCCTCGCCGGCCACGCTGAGTGCCAATTCAAGCGTGCCGCCGAAACTCTCGATGATCGATCTGCACACCGGCAAGCCCAAGCCCGTGCCTTGCCCGACGGGTTTGGTGGTGAAGAAGGGATCGAAAACCTTGCGGCGGTTCTCCTTCGCAACACCAGGGCCTTCGTCCGTGACCGTGAGGATCACCCGGCGGCCGTCCTGCTGGCACGCCACCACGATGGTGCCCTTGCCGGCCATTGCATCCGCGGCGTTGATCATCAGATTCACGAACACTTGTACCAGCCGACTCGGCGCCACCATCACTTGCGGCCAAGCCTCGCTGGCCGGCGTGGTCACCACGCGCACCTCGCGGAAGCGGCTTTGCGGGGCCAGCAGCGCTTGCGCGGATTGCACGATACGCAGCGGATCCGTAGAAACCGGGTCTTCGTGACTCGGGCGCGAGAATTCAAGCAGCTCGCGGATAATGCGATGAATGCGCTGGGTTTCGGCCTTGACCCGGTCGAGCGCGTCTTGCCGATCGGCCACGGGCAAATCGCCCTTGCCCGCGAGGTCGGAGCGCAGGATGTCGACGTAACCCAGAATGGCGGCCAGCGGATTGCCGATTTCGTGGGCCACGCCCGCCGCCAGCTGGCCCACCGAGGCCAGCTTCTCCGAGCGGATGATCTGCTCGCGCTGAATCGACAGCGACACGGTCATCTGATTGAACGCGGAGGCGAGCGCGGCGAATTCCTTCGGCCCCTCCTCGGCGATGCGCGGCTCCCAATCGCCGGCGGTCATCAAGGCCGTGGCCCGGCGCAAATGCCCGAGCGGCCTCACCACGAGTTGCGTGAGCACGAAGAGTCCAAGCCCAAGCACCAGCAGGGCATCGGCCAAGGCGAGTAGAAGCAGGAGCAATCCCGAGCGGCGGAGGACCGATTTCGTCGGCTCACTGGCCGACAGCGCTACGCGTACAGCACCGACCACGCGCCCGCCGACCTCGATGGGCGCGTAGGCCAAGAGCTCTTCATTCTGGCCCCACGGCGTTTTCCGGTAGTTGATGACCGGCGGCCCGCCCGCCAAGGAAGTGCTGATGACGGCGGCGTCGCGGTCGCCCTCGCGGCGCTGCGGCCACGAGGCGATCTCGCCACGGTCAATGCCGACCACGGATAATCCCACCGCATTCGTGGTTTCGGCGAGCGACCTCAGCAAGGTGCGCAGACTCGAGCGTCGCTCGGGAAGAGCTTCCCCCGCGTGCGTCGCCCACTCCGCAGCCACCGAACGCGCCACCGCCGCCGCCAGCGTCGCGCTCATGGATTCGCGCTGCAAACGCAGGCTGTCGCCCGAGGCCCACAGCGCGATGTACCCGGTGGTCAGAATGGCCACCAGTGTGACCGCAGTCATGCCGAGCATGATCTGCGCGCGCAAGCCCGGTCGGGCTCGCATCCGTGGAATCTCCGAGATCGGCGTAGCGCTAACCACCCTCGTCTCTGACGATAGCACCGCTAGTCACAAAGATGCGAATCGTCACGCAGGCGAAAATCCCGTGTCAGAACCTTTGCCCGCGCGGCGGCAAGGCTTGCTACAATCCCGAAGTCATGGCGACCAAGCCCGACCCCGACCCGACCGACCCGGTGCGCTTCGACGATATCCTGTCGCGCTTGCGTTCGCTCGTCGAGCGCCTGGAAAGCGGCAATCTTGCCCTCGAGGACAGCCTGCGCTACTTCGAGGAAGGGATGGATCTGTGCCGGCAGGGTGCGTCCGTGCTCGACAAGGCCGAAAAGCGCGTCGAGATCTTGCTCGCGGGCGCGGATGGAAGCGCGACCACCGCGCCCCTCGACGATCCGCAGGACGACAAGGAAAGCCGATGAGCGCATTCGACCTCGAATCCTGGCTTGCGGCCAGGCGCGCCGAGGTCAACGCGCTCCTCGACGCGCGCCTGCCGCAAGCAAGCGACGACCCCGGGCGCTTGATCGAGGCCATGCGCTATTCTCTGCTCGCCCCGGGCAAGCGACTGCGTCCCATCTTGGCCATGGCCGCGGCCGAGTCCGTGGGAGCGCGCATCGACGAAGCCATGCGGATTGCCGCGGCCTCGGTGGAGCTCGTGCACTGCTATTCGCTCATCCACGACGACTTGCCCGCCATGGACAACGACGATGTCAGGCGCGGCCGGCCCACCAGCCACAAGGCCTTTGGCGAAGCCACGGCCATCCTGACCGGTGACGCGCTTTTGACCCTGGCCTTCGAGTGGCTGGCCGAGGCGGCAAAGCTTGCGAACGCGCCCGGCCGATATTTGCCAGCCATCGCAGCCCTGGCCCACGGGGCAGGCGTTTCGGGCATGGTGCGCGGACAAGCGCGCGACACGCTCGCCTCACCGCCCGCCACGCTGAACGCCATCGAGCGCCTGCACGTGGAAAAAACCGGGGCGCTGTTTCGCGCGGCCGTGGAGATCGGCGCGGCTACGGCGGGCGCCAATCCTGAACAGCTTGCGGCCCTGGGGCGCTTCGGGGCCGCCTACGGCATCGCCTTTCAACACGCGGACGACCGCGACGACAGCGAACATGCCGCCTTCGCCAGCGAAGCGCGCAGGCGCATCCACGAACTGGTGGCCGAAGCGGTGGCCGCCTTGGCTGAATTCGGCGAAAAGGCGGCGCCGCTGCGCGCCCTGGCTTGGAAGTTGGATGCTAGCGCCGCCACCGGCGAGTGATACGATCGAGTGCAATGTGACGATCAGCTGGGATGACATCACGCGGGTCCAGGAAAGCCCGCCCGGCACCACCCGGACGCCCACGAGCCGCGACCAGGCCTACCTGATTGTCCTCGCGGGCAGCGCCATGGGCGAGATGTTCAAGATTACCCTCCCGCAGACCATCATCGGCCGCGGCCAGACCGCGCACGTGCGCATGATGGACGACGGCATTTCGCGCGAACACTGCGAGATCCAGATCGAGGGCGACAGCATGATCCTGCACGACCTGGGCTCGACCAACGGAACCTTCTGCCGCGGCTTGCGCGTCGACAGGCACGTGCTTGAAGACGGGGACAAGATCCTGGTCGGGTCGAGCACGGTGCTGAAGTTCACCTACCACGACAGCCTGGACGAGGTCTTCCAGCGCCAGATGTACGAATCCGCGCTACGCGACGACCTGACCAAGACCTTCAACAAGAAATACTTCACCGATCGGCTGGAGAGCGAATTCGCCTTTGCCACGCGCACCAAGGCGGATCTGTCCTTGGTGGTGTTCGATCTCGATCACTTCAAGTCCATCAACGACACCCACGGCCACCCGGTGGGCGACCAGGTTCTCTCGGACATGGGCCAGGCCGTGGCCGCACTCATCCGGGCGGAAGACGTATTCGCGCGCGTGGGTGGCGAGGAATTCGCGGTGATTTGCCGTGGCGCGGACAGCACCCAAGGCCGGGCCGTGGCCGAGCGCGTGCGCCAGGCCGTGGCGAGCCACAGATTCACGGCCGACGACACGACCATCCCGGTCGCCATCAGCGCCGGCGTGGCCTCCATTCCCGATGCGCGCATCGCGGATTCCCAGGCGCTCATCGCCGCCGCAGATCAGGCACTCTATGAAGCCAAGCGCACGGGCCGCAACCGCGTGTGCGTGTGGCAACCGAAATGATCAAGATGCGCTACTGCCCAGGGAAAGGAATGGCCCCGTGGGACTACTGAAGAATCTTCTCGACGGACAAGTCATCGTCTACACGGTCCTGGCCCTCATTCCCAACCTCCTGCTCATCCTGTGGGCCATGGCCCGCCTGTCGCGCGAGGTGCGGCTGCTCAAGTCGAAGATGGCCATGGTGGAAAACGACATCAATCTGCTCGATCAAAGCATCAGTAGCCTCACCGGCGAACTCCAGGCCATGCGCAAGGTCGAAGGCAGCACGGCGCGCTCGGCCGGCAAGAAGGAATAGTTCGGCCCGTCCAGCTTTCTTGCGGCAACGAGCCGGGATCCATACTCTCGACGGTAATCATGAGGCGACTTTCTTACCTTGCCTTGCTTGCCGTGCCAGCGCTGCTCACCGCGCCCGGGAACTCGCACGCCAGCGAATCGGGAAATTCCGACGAGGATGAGGAGCCAGCCGCGCCCGCCGAAACCCCGCCAAGCACCAAGTCGGCCCCGGTTGCATTCGACAAGAAGTGGCTCGACCCCTACTTCGCGTCCGGCCCCGCGAGCAAGGCCGCCGTCCACTTCCGCGCCGGAGATTTCGCCAGCGCCAGCAAGGAATTGGCCCGTGTCCTCGCCGATCTCCCTGCGAAATCTCTGGAACGCAACCCCTTGCGCTTCCTGCAAGCGCTCGCGCTCATGAACCAGTCGTCGTGGCAGGCCGCGGGCGACCTCTTCGAGGAACTGTGGTCGTCCTATCCGCTGCTCGCCCCCTACCACGCCTACAACGCCGCCCGCTGCCGTCTGCGCCGCGGTGACAGCGATGGCTCCTTCACGTGGCTCGGCCGCGTGCCCTCGGGCAGCGTGCCCGAGGCCGAGGCCGTGATGGTCAAGGTGGACGCCTTCGTCGCGGCCAAGCGCTGGGCCGAGGTCGACACCGAAACGACCACCTTCCTGACCCGCTTTCCCAAGGGGCCGCGCCGTGCCGAGGCCATGTTTCAGCACGCCGAGGCCTTGCGCGAGTTGGGACGCCCGACGCAAGAGATCGCGGCGGCCTATCGCAGGGTGTGGGCCGAGTCGCCCACCGAGAACTGGGCCCCCCGTGCCAGCGACGGCCTGGAGGCCCTGGCCAAAACCGCGCCCCCCGCCGAGGCCGGCGCTCTTGTCGCCCACAGCGTGGACGATCTGCTCTCGCGTGGGATGATCCTTTTCGACGCCAACCAGAACGCGCAGGCCGAGGCGACCCTCAGCACTGCCCTGGCCATGCCCGGCATCGACAAGGCCGTCCTGTGCAAGCTGCGCTTTCACGTCGCGCAGTCGGTGTGGAAGCAGCGGCAGCGCGCGCGTGCGGCGCCCCTGTTCGACCAGGCCATCGCCGACTGCCGCGAGGCCCACGACCGCGACCTCCTCGTGCGCTCGCTCTACCAGGGCGCGCGTTCGTATGCCTCGGCCGGCGACAAGGAAAAGGCCATCGCACTCTACGCGCAGATCGAGAAAGACCACCCCGGCCACCGCTTGGCCGACGACGCCCGCCTGCGCGCGGCCGAGGTTTACACAGACGACGGCAAGGACGGCGAAGCCGAAAAGCTGCTCTCCGACCTCGCCGATCTCTATCCCAAGGGCGACATGGCGCCCGAGGCCCTGTGGCGTCTCGCCTTCGATCGCTTGCGCGATCACGACTACGACAAGGCCCTGCACTGGCTCGACCAGGATCTGCGACGCTACCCACGCGAGGACATCTGGTACGCCGAGGGCCGCGCACTCTATTGGAAGGCGCGCATCTTCGAGAAAAAGGGTGAGCGCAAGAGGGCACGCGAAGGCTACGAGCGCGCCGTGCGCGAGTATCCGCTGTCGGTCTACACCTTGTTTTCGCTCGAACGCCTGCGCAAGGTTGCACCCGAGGCGAGAGGCCCGCTTGTGCGCGAGCTGCGCAAGCACATGGGCGACATCGATAAGAAATCGCCTTGGGAATTCGGCAAGCAAGCCGTGTTCGGCGAGCCAGGATTCTTGCGCGCAGTCGAGTTCGCGCGCATGGGCCTGGGCAGCGAGGCACGTCGCGAGCTTGCTAAGCTGGGCTTGCGCGTGGGCGCCGCCAAGGGCGACGCCCCGGCCACGGCAGGGCGCGAGGACGTGCTGTGGATCACCGCCATCCTGCTCGACCGTGGCGGCCAGTGGAGCGCCTCGTATTCGGTTCCTCGCTATGCCTTGCCATCGTTCCGCCGCGCCTATCCGAACGGCGGTCGGCGCGAGGCCGAATGGCGCCTCGCTTACCCCAAAGCCTTCGCCGACGTTGTGACCAAACACTGCCGCGCCAACAAGGTCCCGGAGGCACTCCAGTGGGCCATCATGCGCGAGGAAAGCTCGTTCTATCCGCGCGCCGAATCCTTCGCCAACGCGCTCGGCCTCACGCAGATGATGATGAAGACTGCGGGCCGCTTCGCCAAGTGGCCGGTCACGCGCGAGGCGCTCTTCGATCCAGACAAGAACGTCGAGATCGGTTCGCGCTTCCTCGCCTTTCTCCTCGATCACTACGACGGCGCCGTTCCCCTCGTCATCAGCGGTTACAACGCCGGCGAGGGCGGTGTGGATCGCTGGCTACGCGAGCGCGGCAACCTAGAGCTCGATGAATTCATCGAGACCATCCCCTTCGACGAAACCCGCGGCTACACCAAGCGCGTGCTATCGAGCTACCTGACCTACGCCTGGCTCTACCAGCCCGACAAGCCCGTGCCACAGATAAGCTTCACGCTCAAGAAGCCCGACGGCAAGAAGGCTGTTCCGGCAGCCTCTGACAAGCGGGACAAGAAGCCCGCGACCAGCGCAAAGCCGGGCAAAGGCGCGACTAGGAAGCCGAAGTAGGTTACTTGCGCTTCTTGCGCCAGAAGCTGCCGCGCTCGCTTGGCGGCTCGACCAGATCGCCGCCCACGCTGGCGAATGCTCGCAGGGATTGTTCCTGCTCGGCCGAGAGCGACTTCGGCACCACCAGCTTGAGGTGCACGACGAGGTCGCCGGTGCCTCTGCCTTGCAGACGCGGCAGGCCCTTGCCCCGCAAGGTCATCGTGTCGCCGGGCTGCGTGCCGGCGGGGATTGCCACCTCGATGTCGCCGTCGAGCGAGGAAGCCTTGATGGTCGCGCCCAGCGCTGCTTGTGGAAATGAAAGCGCGACCATGGTGTGCAGATCGGCACCGTCGCGCTCGAAGCGCTGATCGCTCGTCACGTGCAGGCTGAGATAGAGATTGCCCGGCTGGCCGCCCCCGGGCGCGGCCTCGCCCCGCCCCGACAGGCGCAGCGTCGAACCGTCCTCCACGCCGGCGGGAATGGTGACCTGAAAAGTCTCCTCGACGGACGTCAGGCCGCTGCCTCGACAGGTCGGACACGGCTTGCGCACGATGGTGCCCTCGCCGCGGCAGATGGGGCACGTGGTCTGGATCATCAGGAAACCCTGCTGGTGCATGACCTGGCCGCGCCCGCCGCACTGCTGGCAGCGCTCGCGTCCGGTTCCTGGCGCCGCGCCCGTTCCCGAACAATCGACGCAGGCAACCCGCCGTCGGACCTTGACCGACTTGGTGGCGCCCTTGGCGACCTCGGCCAGGCTCAGCTCGACGCGGGTTTCGATGTCGGCCCCGCGCGCAGACGCGCGCGAGCCGCCGCCAAACCCGCCGAACATGTCGCCGAAGATATCGCCGAAGGCCGAGAAGATATCGCCCATGTTCGAGAAGCCGCCGCCGAAGCCGCCGCCGCGCGGACCCTCGTGACCAAAGCGATCGTAAAGCCCGCGCTTCTCGGCATCCGAGAGCACCTGGTAGGCCTCGGAGGCTTCCTTGAAACGTGCCTCGGCCTCCCTGTCGTCGGGATTGCGATCGGGGTGGAGCTCAAGCGCGAGCTTGCGGTAGGCACGCTTCAGCTCGGCCACATCGGCGTCGCGGCTGACGCCTAGGACTTCGTAGTAATCACGTTTTTCACTCACGGCAGCAGCCCCGTAGGGTACTCCAAATTATGCCAGCTTCCAGTGACCTTGCAGGGGACATTGCGATCCTGAATACTGCGCGGGTGCCCGCGAAACTTCCCGACGATCCCCTGCCCTGGGAGTGCCTGGATCAGGAGTACCTTTTCCGCCGCCCGCCCTGGCTGGTCCTGCGCCACCAGCGCTTCCACCTGCCCACGGGCCGCGAGATCGCCGACTACTGGATCTCTGAATACCCGCCCTGGGTGAACGTCGTGGCGGTGACCCAGAACGACGAATTCGTGTTCGTGCGCCAGTACCGTCCCGGCATCGGCGCCGTTCACTACGAGCTTCCCGCCGGCGTGGTCGAGGAGGGCGAGGCGGTCGAAGCCGCGGCCAGGCGCGAGTTGCTGGAAGAGACAGGCTTTGGCGGTGGAACATGGAGCGTGCTTGCGAACTTGTCGGCCAACCCGGCCTTGCAGGACAACATGACTACCACCTTCCTCGCCGAGGGCGTGGAGAGCACCCGTCCGCCCGCCCCCGATCAAACCGAGGATCTGCGCATCCATCTGGTCAAGGCCAGCCACGCCGTCTCGCTCATCGACAGCGGTGACATGATCCAAGCCCTGCACGTCGCCCCACTGCTGCGCTACCTGCTTCGGCGAGCGCTGATACGTCAGGGGATCTAGCCGCAGAGACACAGAGAGCGCAGAGGGCACGGAACCCGAAAGAGTTCGGATTCAAGATCCAAAACCCTTCCTTCTTCTCCGGCTCTGCGCTCTCTGCGTCTCTGTGGCGAAATCAGATTCTCGGTGCTTCGAAGCCCACAAGGCTGGCGAAGGCGGCGATGCGCGCGCGAATGGCGGCGGCATCCAAGGTACGGAAGCGGTCGAGGCTGAAGTCCTCGACGCAGAACGAGGCCAGCACTGTGCCCGCCACCAGGGCTGAGCGTACGCTGGCCGGCGAGGTGTCGCCCGTGCGCGCGAGATGGCCCATGAAGCCGCCTGCGAAGGAGTCTCCAGCGCCGGTCGGGTCGACCACGTTGTCGAGCGGGAAGGCGGGCGCCGCAAAGACATCGTCGCCCTGGAAGAGCAAGGCACCGGCGTCGCCGCGCTTGATCACCACGGCCTTGGGCCCCAGCGCGGAAATGGCCTTGGCAGCAGCCGGCAGGCTGGAATGCCCGGAAAGCTGGCGCGCCTCCTCGTCGTTGAGCAGGATCATGTCCACGCGTTCGAGCACGCGCAGAAGTTCGGCGCGCTTGCCGGAGATCCAGAAGTTCATGGTGTCGCAAGCAGAGAAACGTGGCCGCTTCACCTGGGTCAGAACTTCGAGCTGAAGCACGGGATCGATGTTGGCCAGGAACACGAAAGGGGTTTCGGACCAAGCGGCTGGCAGCTTGGGTTTGAAGGCTTCGAAGACGTTGAGCTGGGTGTCGAGGGTCGTGCGCGTGTTGAAGTCTGCGGCGTAGCGACCGGCCCAGCGGAAGGTGCGGCCCGGGACGCGCTCCAGTCCACCGAGGTCGATGCCGTGCGCGCGCAAGAGATCCTCGTGCGCCACCGGGAAGTCCGTGCCGACGACGCCCACCAGTCGCGTAGGCGCGAAGAACGAAGCGGCGTAGCACGAGAAGGACGCGGCCCCGCCCAGGATCTCGTCGCGCTTGCCCTGGCTGGTTTCAACCGTGTCGAGGGCAACCGAGCCCACGACGAGCAAGGGATTTGATGGTTGGGTTCCGGCGTTTGCTTGGGTCATGTCCTCTGCTACCACGAATCGCGCGGACTCGGCTACTGGCCCCAGCCCGCGAAAACCTGCGTGAAGTAGAGTGAGACCGCCCCAGCTTCCTCGCGCCCGACAGCCACACCAACTCCCACATGGGTGAGTGCACGATTGAGAATATTGCTGCGGTGGCCTGGACTAGCCATGAACCCTCGCTCGGCATCTGCCGCGGACCGATCGGCGCTGACGTTTTCCGCGATGACCGTGGGTGGGGGCGAGACACCAGCGGCCAGCATACGATCAATGACACTGCCTGTGTCACGGAAGAAATGCGCCATTTCCCCCTGTTTGGCCATCTCGCGGCTGTGGCGACGCGCAATCTTCGCCAAGCGAGGGTCGCGTACCAATGTGGGCAACCCGCTGGTCTTGCGATCGAGATCAAGCTGTTCGAGGAGTTGCGCCTCGGCTTCGGCGGGATCGATGCTGTACACTTCCGGTTTCGCTAAGTCGGTGAAGATCGCAGGCGGCGCGACTCCACAGTAGACAGGAAGATTGGCAAGCACCCGTGGCCCGCGCGCGTCCGCGCCACTAATTTCCACTTGGTACGCACCGTCGCCCCGATTGCAGTCAAAGCGCGCGGCGAAGGTGTCGTCCTTGCCGCTCGTCTCAATCCGCTCGACATCGCCCCGAGGCGATGTGAACAGAACCACCGGCGACCGGAACACCGGCAGCATCCGTCCTGCGATTTTAGAGCCTCCCCCAGAGGCCAGACCGCGCGGCACAGGATCAAGATCGAAGTTCTTCTCCTGGAGAACCAAAGCGGCGCCCCACTTGCCCGGTTTGTGAAATATCCCAATGCCTTCCCTACGCCACGTTGGTGAGGAGACCCTCGCAAGCTGCGCGCGAAGATCGGCCAGCGAAGCGGCCTCGCCACCGTTGTCGCCGTTGACCAGAAATACGTTTGACTCTGGCTCGACCAGTCCGTAGTGCGATAGCAGAAAGGCAACGGCCTCGCGTGGTGGCATCCGGATCGCCTCGGTGGCAAGTGCGATGTCGGTAGCCACGCGATCGAGGCGGCCATCGCGCAGAATTGGCGAATGTCCATGCCGTTTCCGGATCGCGTCGACCTCCGCGGCTAGCCTATCGGAGAGTGGCTCCGTGGTGACCCTGGCGATTTCCTCACTTGAGTAGAACTCAGCGGCCGGCCCAGAGGGCACCCCCGTCACGACCGGTGCCAAGGCAGATGCACCGCGATTGGCGGTGGAGGGTGGCATCGCTGCGCCCGCCGCGCACCCCATGTAGATAAGCGCGAATAGAATCCTGACGCGATCTCGGAGCCAGAATCCAAGATCGGCTTCGCTTTCAGTCTCTGCGTTCTCTGTCAACTCTGTGCTCTCTCTTGCAAAGATCCCACACACACCCTCATGGTAGCGCACAAAGAAAAAGGCCGCCCGGCGCATGCCCGACGGCCTTTCTCGTTCACGGCTCGCGACTACTTGGCCGACTCGTCCTTCTTGGCGGGGGCGGCTTTCTTCGCGCCTTTGGCCTCGCCCTTCGCCTTGTTGGCTTTATCGCCTTTGCCGGCCTTCTCGGCTTTGTCGCCTTTGCCGGCCTTGTCGCCTTTGGCCGACTTGTCGTCCTTCGCAACTTCGACCTTGGGCGGGGGAACTTCGCCCTTCTCGTCGCCGAACACGATCTCGCCGAAACGGTCGAGCTTGTGGAAGTCACCCACCAGAGGCGGGCTCCAGCCAGCGGCGATCTGCGGCTTGTCCTTGGGGGAATCCAGGCGGAACATGTTCATGCGCCACACGTCGCCCACCGCGGGCGGAACCTTCACGCCCGGCTTGTCGAGCCCGTTGACATCGGTAAGCGGCAGCGCCATCTCGACCGTCCAGCTCTTGTCCTGATCCTCGCGCTTGTTGAGCGTGCCGTCGACGACGACCTTGGCCTTGAGCTTGGAATTCCAGTCGTACATCTTGCGCTTGGGATCGATGCTGTCCTCATACTTGCGATAGGTCGGCAGGTACGAATCGAAAATCGTGCCGTTGGGCGCGACCTGCAGTTCGATATAGGTCTTGCCGTTGCCGTCGGCATCCAGCATCACCTCGACCGCTTCCTGCGTCCACAGCTTGGCATCGCGCTCGGTGAGCGTGGTCCACACGTCGGTGTCCAAGTTCTCGAAGGCGAAGTAGAGGTTTTGGTTGTCCCACAAAAGCTTGGCCTCGGTGGCAACGCCCGCGGGATTGCCCGTCATGGTGTCCACGAACGGCCCGGTCGAGGGCGCGCTCTTCCAAGCTGCCTCGTCGAGCTTGCCGTCAATCTTGATGGGCTTGGTGATCTTGGTGACGACGTAGCGCTTGAGCGGCGGCGGTGCCTTGACGTTCATCGGGACGCTGCCGCAGAACACGCGGTTGTCGTCCTTGGGTCCCGACTTCACCGCCATGCGTTCGTTGCCCTTGAACATGCCGGTGTAGACCTCCATGTGGTCATAATTCCACCCGGCCGGAGGACGGAAGGTGTGCTGGTCGCGGATGATTTCGCCGGCCTTCCATTGCGCCGCGGGGTACTTTCCGCTGACCGGCGTGTGGTCCACGTTGGCAAAGCCCTGCTTGTTGGTGCCGCTGATATGCGTGAACATCTTCCACCCTTCACCGGTCGGCTTGTTGACCTTCCAGTAGTGCGTGACCTTCACGTCTTTACCCGCCTCCACTGGAATCGGACTTACGTCCATACCCAGGTACACCAACTTGCCGTCGAGATCTGAATTCACGACGAATTGAGGCGTTGGTGGTGCGGAGAGAATGTTCTTTTTGACGAACTCCTCGTCTTCCTTGGTGAGCTTGTCCTCCGCCTGTTCCACGCAACCAAGGGCAAGGCCGGTAAGCGCTACGAGGTAGAGCCACCCGAATGAACGCTCGTTCGAACTCCTACATGAGACTCGTGACATCGATGATTTCCCTTTCCCGGCCAGCCCGCTCTGATGCTGCCGGCAGCCAGCGACGGCGTTTCTACTCAAGGCTGGAGGTATTTGCAAACGCTAGTACGGCCGGAGGCACAGGCACCGTCATTGCGAGCTGTACGGAGGGGCACATAATTCAGGGTATTGGGCGCCGAGCCTGGGCCACCACGCGCACCCTGGGCGGCTCGCCAATCTCGTTGATCAGGACCGGAGCACCGTCGGCGAGGTCGCCATCTCCGAATGCGATTGCCGCGGCCTTGAGGGCGAGATCGAGGGATGTGTGCACCCCGACCAACCTTCGCCCGCACACGACGGCAAACTTGCCACTGTGCTCATCAAGAAGAGCCTGTTTGCAGCTATTGAAAAAGGCGGTTTCCTCGGTTGCGGGAAGCATACCCTAGCGTCGGGCATGACGAGCGGCTCGTCAACAAACCTAGCTACGCATCGCGCCCAGCCTCACGGCGCAGGCATAGGCTGGAGGCTGCAGGCTCCAGGCTGGAGGCTCAAGGCTGAAGGCAGCAGGCTCCGGCCTCCAGCCTCCAGCCTCTCCAGCCTCCCGATCAGAGCTTGCCGAGGCCAGCCAGGGGATCGTTGTCCAGCTTCTTCTTCTTGGCGATGTTCGGAACGTCAGCAGGTTTCGGCGCTGCGGGCTCGGCCTGGGCCGTCCGACGGGCCGGGCGGGCCGCCGCCTTGTGGCTGGCCGCGCGCGCGGCGACTTTCGGGGCCGCGGCAGGCTTCTCGGACTTCTTCTCGATGGCGGGAGCGCTCGGCGTGGGCGTCGCGGGTGAGGCCGGCACCATAGCCAGGCTGGTCTTCAATTTGTCCTCACACTGCCGCAGATTGGTCTTGGACTGCTGATCCGACTTGGCGGCCGACTCGACGGCTTTGTTACGAGCCTCCTCGGCCTGCTTGATCGATGCGTCCTTGGCCACGAGAACGGCCTGGCTGTCGTTCTGCAGCTTGACGTAGCCTGCGCCGCCGGCACCGACGAGCAAGATCGACATGACCACCGCTGCCGTATACGAGGTCTTGGTCTGGATGACCGGAGGCGCTTGAACTGGGTAGTGATCGTACGCCGGGGCCGGCTGGGCAAAACCACCGCGAGGGGCTGCCGACAATCCCGCATGGAGGCGCTGTGCATTCGCCTGATACCCTCCAACCAAGGAAAGCCCCGACACTTGCATCGGCGGTGGGGTTAGTTGATCGGACGCCGGGTCTTCAGCCAAAGCCATGGCGCGACCGGAACCGACAACAGCCCGCGACTGCGTCTGCCTGGTGATTCGTTCGTGCTTTAGCTTCCGCAGTTCGTTCAGCGAAGTGACTACGGAATCCTCGTTGTCGATCATGCACATTCCTCCTTCGCGCGAGGTCTCTCGGGTTGGGACGGTTGCGAGGCTTCTACTGCTAAGCTCTAACCTTGGCTCGGCGGGTGTTCACGGGTAAGACCCCGTCCGAGGTGGGCGTGCGTATACTGACACCTTACCACCGAATAGCGCAGACTCCAGCTAGGAAAAACACACATGTCGCGGGAAGCGGATGGAGCTATTTCGCGGTCCGTGAAACCAGCCGTAGGCCGGCCCACAGGCCGAGCCAGGTCGGGACGCAGAAGAGAATGAAGGGCCAGTTGTCTTGATTCAGGCCGGGCAGCGCCTTGCACAAGATCCCCAGCGCTGCAAAGACCATGGCCGAAAGTGCCAGCGAGCGAGCCCTTCGCGTGGCCCCAGGCCAGCCGAGCATCACGCCGATTCCGTACCCGAAAAGGACGATGGCCCAGGGAGCGAGTTGCATGATGTTGGCATTGGCATAGGCGACCTTGTGGTTGGTAAGTGCCCAGAACCCAACCAGGATGAGGCCGAGTAGGCCGAACAACCCACCGAGCACAGAGGTGGCGGCGCCGAGCAGGATGCGTGCGGCAGCAAGGCGCCGGCCCAAACGGCCAAGGAGCGCCAACAGGCTCCCAAGCCCCACGCCAACCGCCAGGAAGTAGATAGCCCAATGGGGTGGCTGGGCAGGCTTGGCTGGCCGCGTGGATTGGTAGACGACCTTCTCCGACTTGACCAGATTCCTTTCGCTGGCACCGTCGGGCAAGCGCACCGCGCGCAGAAGGTCGGTCAGCCGCTCAGGCAAGAAGGTTTCTGCCCAGCGATCAACGGATCCGTCGGTGGCGCGGCCGAGGCCGAGGTACAGCCCCAAGTATTCAGGCAAGAAGTCAGCCACCGAGCGTAAGGCATGGGCCCTGAGGGTCTGCGTCCCGGGCGCCCGGCCGGCCGCGCGAATGCGCCCACCCGTCACCCGGTCGAGGGCATCACGCACTCGCGTCGAGCAGTTGTCGTAGAAGTAGTCGTACAGATAGGCGCGGTTCTCGGGTCGGGCATTCTCGCGCAAGGCCTGCCAAAGCGCCCATTTCTGGGGCGCGGAGAGATCTAACTCTTGCGAAATAATGGTTCGGTTCTCCGCGCGGTAGGCATCCATCGTGGGCTCTGCGCCGCCCACCGAAAGCCAGTAGTTGAAGCGGCCGCGCAAGAACTTGGGGATGAGTTCAGGGTCGCCGAAATCGAAGGTGCCGAAATTGAATACCCAGCCTGGCCCCTCGCCCGGCTGAACGAGGATGGCGTTGTGGCCGAACTTGAGAAACGGATGCGCGCCCGGGCCAAAGGTCAAGGCGTAGACGGTCAGATCGTCCCCTGGCTCGGCGTGGGCATGGGGCCCGGCACTCAGCGTAGCCAGCGCAACGGCCGCGGCGACATGGAAAAAGAGGATCGGTCGCCTCATCGGACCTCGCCTTTCGCACCAGGAAGAACCTCGACTTCGTAGACATGGGGCCACAGCTTGCCCGTGACCAGTAAGTGTCCGGTGCTCGCCATTTCGGCGATGCCGTTGAGCACGTCCGCTCCTGTGACCTCAGAGGGATCGAGCAATCCCGAGGCGTCGATCCAGGCCGTCACCTCGCCGGTCTTGGCATCGATGCGGGCGATGTGATTGTCCTGCCAGACGTTGGCGTAGACCACGGTGCCACTGCATTCCAGTTCGTTCAAATTGGCGAGCGGCTGACCCGCCAAACGCACGAGGACCTCCCCTTCCTTGGCAAAGCTGCCAGGGTTTCTGAACGTGAGTCTGTCGCTTCCGTCGCTCATCACGAGATGGCGGCCATCGAAGCAAAGTCCCCAACCTTCACCGTCGTAGGAAAACTCGGTTTCCTTCTTCAAGGTAGCGACGTCCCAAACCAGGGCCTTGTGGTTCTTCCAGGTGAGCTGAATCAGTCGCTGTCCCACGCGAGCCAGCCCTTCCCCGAAGAATTCCACCGACAGCCTGGATTCCTGCTCGACTTGGCCGCTCGTCAGATCCACGCGACGCACCGAGGATCGCCCGTTGAGCCCTGTGCTTTCGTAGAGTTTGCCATCCAGTAGAAGCAAGCCTTGGGTGAACGCGCGAACGTCGTGGGGGTAGACGCGAACAACCTTGAGGCGAAACGCTGGAGGGGACGGCGCGCGCACGGCGGACTTCGCGCAAACGCTCCCGGCGCCTATGGCTAGCGCGACGAGGGTCGCGCACACGATGCTCGAAAATGGCCGCTGGGATCGCGACGGCATGGCCCCCATCATATCCGAGGGTGCCACCATGATCAGAAAGTAACCTTCAAGGCAAGCGCCGCTCGCAAACGACCGAGGAACTCGGCGCGCGAGATCTCGCGCGCGCCCAGGCTCGCAAGGTGCGGGTTCATTACCTGCGCATCGAGCAGAACGAAGCCTTGGGTGCGCAGATGCGAAACGAGATGGGCGAGCGCGGCCTTCGAGGCGTTGGATCGCCGACGAAACATCGATTCACCGCCGAAGAATCCACCAAACGCCACACCGTAAAGCCCCCCCACTGGCTCGTCCTCTTCGTACACCTCCACGCTGTGGGCAAGCCCGCGGCGGTGAAGTACGCCATACGAAACAACGAAGTCCTCCGAGATCCATGTGCTTGGCCGGTCGGCCGTGGGTTCCGCGCACCGTCGCATGGTGCCTTCGAAATCCCGATCGAGGTGGAAGGTCCAATCGGATTGGCGGATCGATTTGCGCAGGCCACGCGAAACCTTGAACGATCCCAGGTCGAAGATCGCGCGCGGGTCAGGACACCACCAGGTCACCGCCGGCCGGGAGGACCAGGGAAAGATCCCCATCCGGTACGCCTTCTCCAGAATGTCTGGATGCAGCGTGCCACCGACAGCCACAAGACCGTCGTCGGCAGTCTCGATGCCAAGACGCAATTCATCAACAAGGGACGATTTCGGATGCGGCATTCGGGTGTCTGCTTCTGCTTGTAGCTCGAAGTAGTTTGGCGCGGGAATCCATTTTGGCCCATCGGCAAATCAATCAAGAAAAAGTTTTACTTTCCTAGTCCTTTGAGTAGTATGCCGCGCCAAAGCGATTCGGCAGAGAACAACCCAGGAGAGAAGGCTATGATGAGGAAGCTTGCAGTAACAGTATTTGCACTTTCGCTGGCGGCACTAGGATGCGGCAGCGACAGCGGCAAGCCCACGCCGGACACCGGCGTGGCTATTGACGGTGCCAAGACCGACGTGGTGACTCCAAACCTGGACACCGCTCAGACTCCGGACGCGCCCACGGGTCCCGATGTTCAGGTCAAGGTCGACGTTTCGACCCCTGACTTGCCCCAGACCATCGACCAGGCGCAAAGCCTTGACCAGGCCCTGGGTGTTGACCAGGCTCCTCAGACCCTAGATACCGCCAAGACAGTGGACACTGAGGGCATCGATGGCGCCAAGCCATCCGTTGACGGCAGCGTCGATACCAAGCGCGCGGACGCGGGCGCTGCGGTTGACTCCGGAAGCGTGGACGGCGGATCGGCCGGCTAGCCGCTCCTGGTTCCAGACCGATTGCAAAGCGGATCCCGAATGGGATCCGCTTTTTTTGTGGGGACACTTTTTGTCCATCGCTGGGCAGGATTATCCCTGGCAAGACAAAATCCGTCGTGACACGCATGCCACGAAGGCGTTTCTGTGGCGTCTTTTCTAAGTCTGTTCAAGCAGTTCCGGGCAGGACCCATCCCTTGCCCCCATGGCACATTGGCTGCATGCCAATCGATTGAGGAACCATGCAGCGTCGAACAGCTGGGTTTACTTTGGTTGAGTTGATGATTGTGGTCGCCATCATCGGCATCTTGGCCGCAATCGCGATTCCCGCCTTTACGCGGTACATAAGGAAGTCCCGTACCGCGGAAGCCGCCGGACACCTAAACAAGATGTGGGCTGGTTCGATGACCTACTACATGACCGACTACACGGCCATCGCAGCTGACGGTTCAGCGCAAGCGCTTGCAAAGCAGTTTCCAGGCCCAGCTGGGGCGTATGAGCAAAATCCGGATTGTTGCGGCCAGCCTGGGGGCCGATGTCCTGGTGGTAGCTCGGTCTGGACAAGCGACGGAGTCTGGGTCGCCTTGAAATTCGCCATAGCCGACACGCACTACTACATTCCTGGTTATGTAGGTTCTGGCACCGGAGCAGCGTCCAGGTTCACGGCCTCGGCCTACGGGAACCTCAACTGCGACGCAGTCCTTTCCGAATTCAGACGCGACGGCTACATAACGGCGGTCGGCGATGTTGCCGGGCAAACCCAGCCCATTGTTGTAAACGAATTGGAGTAACGTCGGCCTCACCTCGGGCTGACCGCCGACAGCCATCTACCGGCTCCTCGCTTGCGTTCGCCTGGCAACCAGAGTATCTGAGGCGAGCGACGGGTAGAAAGCATGGCATCTAACCAAGCGGTTACAGCAACCCTTCTCGTGAACTGCCGCGACCGCACGGGACTCGTGGCTGCTCTCTCTAGCTTCGTGTTCACCCACGGCGGCAACATCCTAGATGCGGACCAGCATGCAGAGCTGGACAGCGGCGAGTTTTTCATGCGCTTGGTTTGGGATCTGGCCGGCTTCAGCATCGAACGCGAGCAGATCCGGCCCGAGATCGCGTCTCTTGCTCAGCGTTTCGATCTCAAATGGGAGCTGACCTTCTCCGACCACATTCCGCGCGTGGCGGTGTTCGCGACCAAGGCATCGCACTGCCTCTACGACCTCCTGCTTTGCCAGCAGATTGGCGACCTCGGTGGAAAGATCGTGTCCGTCATTTCCAACCACGACGTCCTGGCGGACGTGTGCGAGCACTTCCAGGTCCCCTTCACGTTCATCCCGGTCGACCGCAACGACAAGCGCAAGGCCGAGCAAGCGCAGCTGGAACTACTCGATTCGCTCCAGCTCGACGTCGTGGTGCTGGCTCGCTACATGCAGATCTTGTCGGCTGAATTCGTGGCTCGCTGGCCGAACCGAATCATCAATATTCACCACTCGTTCCTGCCGGCTTTCGCGGGCGCGCGGCCCTATCACCAGGCCAAGGAGCGCGGTGTGAAGATCATCGGCGCGACCGCCCACTACGTCACCGCCGAACTGGATCAGGGGCCGATCATCGAGCAGAACGTCCGCCGCGTCTCTCACCGCGACGAGGTCGAGGATCTGATGCGCGCTGGGCGCGACCTGGAACGCGAGGTGCTGACCCGTGCTGTTCGCCTGCACCTGCAGCGGCGCGTGCTCGTCGCGGGCAACCGAACCATCGTCTTTGGCTAATTGTTCGGCTAATTTGGGCACGAAACGACTGCCCTGTTGACTGCCGCACGACGGCGTCGGAATATCGTAGCTGGGAAGTTGTGACTGGCTGCCCACCTGGCGGAAGGAGACAACGATGCACACACTATTGGTTGGACTGGCATTGCTGGTTGCCGCGAACACCGCACCGGATCTCGCGAGGCACGATTCCTGCGGCAAGGCGGCCAAGAAACAGGAGGCAAAGAAGGGAGCGCCCGCAGCCGATCCGAATGTCCCCGCCGCCAAGGCACACGGCGGAAAGGTTTGGATCTTGACTGCGGAGCCGCCGAACGTGGAAGGCGAAGATCTCGCCAAGTGGCTGTCGAGCCACGCCCCCGCGGCCGAGGTCACCAAGAAAGCCAATGAGGAACGATGGACCATCAACTTCCTGGCCGTTTTCAAAAAGCCGCCGGCCAAGGGGCCGCTCACGATTGAGTTTGTGGACAAGAAAGAGCCCGGAACGCTGGTCGACCAGTATTCCACGCAAACGCCCGCCGGATCTCTTGTCTACCAGGAGCCCTACGATCTCGACACGAACAACGGCTTCAACAAGGGCCACTCCTACGTCATCAAGGTCGGACAAATCATCAAGGGCAGGTTCGTCCACTACGCGACCGGAGATGTGACGCTCAAGTAGCTTCGTCCGTGGTTAACTCTTCCTACTTGAGTTCACCCACAGCAAGCGGCGCGCGTCCTCGTCCAGGCGACGACTTGGTCGTCACCGTCGACCGTCTTACCTACGGCAGCGAAGGCGTGGCCCGATGCGACGGCCTGGCGGTCTTCGTGACCGGTGCGGCCCCAGGCGAAATCGTGCGCGCGAAAGTGCGCAAGGTGCATCGACGTCACGTCGAGGCCGATCTCGTCGACGTCGTGAAACCCTCGGCGGATCGCGTGGCGCCTCGATGCCGGCACTTCGAGGAAGGTTGCGGTGGCTGCAGCTGGCAGCACGTCAGCTACCCGGCTCAGCTCGCGGCCAAGGCGGCCTCCGTGCGCGACAGCCTGGAGCGCCTGGGTGGTTTCCGCGACCTTCCCATGAGGCCCATCATCCCCGCTCCGGACGCGTACCATTACCGCAACAAGATGGAGTTTGCCTTTCACCCGGTCGGCATTCTCGGCCTTCATCCCCGTGGCGCCTGGTACGACATCATCCGTTTGCACGAGTGTTTTCTGGAATCGCCCGAAGCCGTGGCCATCGTCAAAGCAGCGCAGGCATTCGTCGAGAGCCACGGCATCTCGTGCTACCACCCGCGCACCCAGCAGGGTCTTCTGCGCGAGCTGTGCATTCGCCAGAGTCGTGGCACGGGCGAGATCCTCCTTGGCATCGTGACCAGTCCGGGCGAATTCCCCGAGGCGCACGCCATGTCCGCCCACCTGGCCAAGGTCGTGCCCAACATCGCGGGCGTCGTGCGCAGCATCCGCAACACGCCCGACGGCGCCGCCCCGCTGGCAGAGACGACGGTCCTCTTCGGCCAGGACCACATGACTGAGATCTGCACCTCGCTGCGCTTCCGCATACACATGGAAACCTTTTTCCAGACCAACTCGGCGCAAGCAGAGCGCCTGGTAGATGTCGTCAAGCAATTCGCCGGCGATGTCGAGGGCGTAGAGGTCGTGGACGTCTATTGCGGCGTAGGCCTATTCAGCCTGGCCCTGGCCGCAGCCGGAGCGCGCGTGGTGGGCGTCGAGATCGTCGAGGCCGCCATCGAAGCCGCGCGCAGGAACGCGGCGGAGAACGGGCTGACATCGCCCATCTTTCACGCTGGCGACGCGCGCAAGGTGCTGGCCGAGGTTCTGCCCGCCGGGCTTTCACCCAAGGTTCTGGTTCTCGATCCACCACGCGCCGGCGCCGGCGGCAAGGTGATGCGCAGGATCGCCCGCGCCTGTCCCGAGCGCATCGTCTACGTTTCCTGCAACCCCAGCACACTGGCCCGCGACCTCGTCGAATTGCGTCCCTTCGGCTACACGGTAACGGCGGTCCAGCCGCTCGACCTCTTTCCCCAGACCTACCACGTCGAAACCGTCGTCGCCCTGACGCGCGGATGAGCCAGAGTGAGCACGCGCAATCGCCGTTCACTCGCGGTCCGGTTCGTGTAACCTTCGCCGTGGAGGAGCCATGCCGCATGAACTAGCCGGAAAGCCCGCCCCCGCCGATATCCTTGTGGATGTCGATCGCCTGGTGGACGCCTATTTCACCAAGCAGCCCGACGTCGAGGACACGGAGCAGTTGGTCAGCTTCGGAACCAGCGGCCACCGCGGATCGTCGCTGCTGGGCTCGTTCAATGAGGCGCACATTCTGGCCGTGACCCAGGCCATCTGCGAATACCGCCGGCAAGAAGGCATCTCCGGGCCGCTGTTTCTGGGCAAAGACACGCACGCGCTGTCCATGCCAGCCGAACGCACGGCCTTGGAGGTTCTCGCCGCAAACTCGGTGCTGACCATCATGCAACGCGGGGGCGGATACACGCCGACGCCGGTCATCTCGCGCCTAATCCTGGTCGCCAATCGCGGGAAGCGCGTCGGGCTGGGCGACGGCATCGTGGTCACGCCGTCGCACAATCCGCCCGCCGATGGCGGTTTCAAGTACAACCCGCCCAACGGCGGACCGGCCGACACCAATGTCACGGCCTGGATTCAAGATCGCGCCAACCAACTTCTGCGCGCTGGTAACCGCGGCGTGCGCCGCGTGCCCATCGAGACGGCGCTCAAAGCCTCGACCACGCGCCTCGATGATTTCGTCGCACTCTACGTCGAGGATCTGGCCAGCGTCGTCGACATGGAAGCTATCCGGAAAGCCAACATCAAGTGCGGCGCGGATCCCTTGGGCGGGGCCTCGCTGGCCTACTGGCAGGCCATTGCCCTTCGCTGGAAGCTGAACCTGGAGATCGTCAATCCCACCGTGGATCCGCGCTTCGCCTTTATGACCGTGGATCACGACGGAAAGATCCGCATGGACTGTTCCAGCCCCTTCGCCATGGCCAACCTGGTGAAGATGCGCGGCGGCTACCAGGTCGCATTCGGCAACGACCCTGATTCCGATCGGCACGGCATCGTGGTGCCTGGCGCTGGACTGCTCAATCCCAACCACTACCTGGCTGTCGCCATCCGTTACCTCTTTACCCATCGATCCAACTGGCCTAAGCAAGCGGCCATCGGCAAAACCCTGGTGTCGAGCGCCATCATCGACCGCGTGGCGACCGCGCTCGGCCGCGACCTGCGCGAGGTGCCGGTTGGTTTCAAGTGGTTCGTGGAAGGCCTGCTCGACGGCACCCTGGGTTTCGGCGGCGAGGAAAGCGCCGGCGCCAGTTTCCTGCGTTTCGATGGCTCGGTGTGGACCACGGACAAGGATGGCATCATCTTGGCGCTGCTCGCGGCCGAGATCACCGCGACCACAGGCAAGGATCCCGGCCAGCACTACGAGGAAATCACGGCGGCCTACGGCGCGCCCGTGTACACCCGCGTGGATCAACCGGCCACGCCGGCGGAAAAGGCGAAACTCAAACAGCTCTCGCCGTCTCAGGTAAAAAGCTCGTCGCTGGCCGACGAGCCCATCCGTGCCATCTTGACCAAAGCACCCAGCAACGGCGCGGCCATCGGCGGCCTCAAGGTCGTGGCGGACAACGGCTGGTTCGCCGCGCGACCGTCGGGCACCGAGAATGTCTACAAGGTCTACGCCGAGAGCTTTCGCGGCGACGCGCACCTGGCGCAGATCCTGGCCGAGGCCCGCGGCATCGTGCAAGCCGCCCTGGCCGAGCCGCGTACTTCATAGGCGGTTGGGTCCGCTAGGATACTTTGCGTGCTGGGGCTTTGGGGCATAAGGTTTCGAAAGCACATCTATGAAAACCGCCCCTTTTGTTTGTACCGCCTTGGCATTGGCCAGCAACCTTGGATGTCATGCAGGAACCCAGGCGCCGCCGTCCACGGCACCGACCCAGAGCTTGCCTCCGCAGTCGCCCGTAACGGCGCCCAAGCCGCCCCGTGTTGCGACCGAGCCTCAACGCGAGCCAATGCAGGCTCCAGCCGTCGCGCCCGAGCCAGCGCACACGGATAACCAAGCCTTCGTCGTTCACGACGGTAAGGAAAGCTGGGTCGACGCCGAGGCCGCCGCGCGCTCGGGCTACACCATCATCGATTTCAGCGACGACTGGACACCCTTCATTTTCGCCGAGCAGAGCGGCCCTGATGGAATCGTCATGCACAACCGCTACCGCCGCGTCTTCCTCGGCTTGGCTAACGACACCCTGGACGAAGACGGCGAGCCGCTCCCGGCGGGCGAGAAGAACTACCTCGAACTCTACGGTATTCCGCCTTCCTTCGGCGTGCTGCGCGCGCGCTTCCTGGCCAACGAGCAGCAGACCTGTCACGCGACCATCAACCAAGAAAAGTTGGAAGAGGTCGAGACCATCGCCTACGTCGCGCCCGAGAAGATGAAGTCCGAGGCTGAGCGCACGGCCCGACTGCACCGCGAGCTCGAAGACGCACGCAAGAAGAACAGCGCCGCCACCCTGGCCGAACTGGCCCAGAAAGAAACATCGTTCGCACTCAAGGTGAAGGCCTACGAGCGCCGGGTGGCCGAGAAGGCGGCCATGGCCGAAGTGGAAAAGCGCCTGGCTTGCGAAGGCGTGTTCAAGCACGGCGGCAAACACGCCACCGGCGTGTACGACGACGCCATGAGGCTGGCGGTGCGGCGCTTTCAGCAGAAGAACATGATCTACGAGGCCAACTACCTGCGCTCGAAGACCATGGATGCCCTGGCCCTGCCGCCGCTGGCCAACGACTACCAGGCCTTCATGCGCGTCCTGCGCGAACGCGTGGTTTCGGCCGCGGGCGTGGTCGAGGATGGCAGCGTCGAGAGCAAAGCCGGCGCGCCGACCTACACCGGCAAGTCGGGCAAGCCCGTGGCCCTACGCAATCTCGTCGACGAGCTGACCAAGTCCGCGGCCGAGCAGCTAGGTCTGTCCACGCAGGAAGGCGCGCTGGCCTTCTTCAAGCACCATCCCGCCGCCGATTTCCGCCGCCTGCGCGCGGCAGTCAAGCTGCCCACGCTGCCGGAGTACTATGCGCCCGACATGGATCTGTCCATCGTCATCGACCGCGGCGACGTGTGGTACGACCTGCCCTGGGACGCCAGCGGCGTGCGGCACCCGCAACCGCGCAAGCACTACCCGAGCTTCCACCTGTATTTGAAATACAACAACCAACGCATCCTGCTCGCGCGCTGGCGCACAACCGTGGGTGGCTGGCGGGCCGAACAAGCCACCGATGGCTACGAGTACTTCCGCTACAAGGGATCGGACGTGGGTCCGCGCGTGATTCGCAATATCGTCGCGGGCCCGGTGTGGATCGCGCCGGAATCGACGCCCATTCGCTCGCTGCTGAAAATGAAGGACGTGGCTGGTTCCTGGCAGCGCGTGGTGAACTACGACGAGCTCGGCCCCGGCTATCTGTCGGCCTACGGCCTGGTCGCTGGCTACTTCGTCCAGCCCGGCAAGAACGGCAAGGCCGACTGGGACAACGGCATCCGCGCCCACGGCTCGTCGGACTATCTGTCGATCTACAGCTCCGAGGGCTATTCGCACGGCTGTCACCGCCTGCCCAATCACCTGGCCATTCGCCTCTATTCATTCATTCTGCACCACCGGCCCATGCGCATCCTCGGCGATCAGGGCATGGGCTTCGCGCGCCAGTTCCTGGCGAGCGACGACGTCTTCGAAATCAGACTGCCTTCGCGCGGCTATTCCTACCAGCTTGAACCACCGCTGCCCGTCGAGGTGCTCGAGGGCGACATCAAGGGCACGCTCAAAACGCCCGTTCTGACTTACGTGCCCAAGCCCGGGATCAAGTATCCGGGGCCGCCGCCCGCCGTGCGCAATTCCGACGAAGGCCGGGCCGGCGCGGGCGCAAAAACGGAGGGCGAGGAATGAGAACTCCCGTGCAATCTGCAATCTCGAAGCGCTGGCTCTTGCGTACAAGCCGGCTTGCTTTGGCCACGGCTGCTCTCCTGTTCGCCGTCTCGATGACCGCCTGGGCCGCAGGCAAGCAGGGCAAAGATGCTGCCGCCAAGTCAAGCGATGAGGCAGGAAAGACCGCGGACGGCGAGATGCCACCAGCAAAAACAGACACCGTGCACGTCACCATCCAGACCGTTCCGCCGCGCAAAGCGCAGGTCAAGTGGGGCAAGAAAAACATCGGTCCCATTCCCGCACCGCGCGCCCTTGTGCTTGAACGACCACGCGACAGCGGCCCGCTGGATCTCACCATCCACGCCAGCGGCTTCCTGCCCGTCCACACCCGTGCCTATACCTTCACCGATTCGCGCGTAGCCGTGAAGCTGACGCCACCCGCGGAGAAGAACACGCTCTTCGGCTATCGCGAAGAGCCCGCGCCCCCCCCCAACCCCGACGCCGGCGCGCCGACCACTGTTCCCGAGCCGCCAAGGCCGTAGCATATTTCACCTCTAGGAATCACGGACGGACAGGGTCCTGCTTTAGCGGTGAGCCTTGCAGGGCGATTTCACGTCATAGGTTGTTTCTTGATCGACAACCTCGATCTTCCACAGGCCGCCTTCACCAAAGGTGCGAACCTCGTAGGTACGATCTGGTCGCGCGATAAAACAGGCCATCAGCCGACCAGAGTGCGCGTCGTCCCCCTTGGTCGCGATATCCACCAAAATCGCCGCGGCTGGGCTAAATAGCGCGGCTCCGACAACAGCACCTGTGTTGCCGCGTGGAGTGTTCGTGCCTTCTGCCTCGACGGAATGCCGACCGGGGAGCAGTTTGAAGCTGCTGCCACTAACGGCATTCCCGTCGATTGAGACGATATCGGTCGAGTAGCCCGACACGTCCTGTGCACTGGTCGTGACTAGCTTTGCCACCTCATTCGCAGCGCGATGCTGACCGTGATACGTTTCAGCCGCACAGGAAAAGCAACAAGCGGTCACAAATGCGACCACGAGCGCGTGCTCACTGTGCCCATCGAGTCTTCGCATCGGTGTGAAGCAGTCTAGCGATTACCGCTGCACCTTGCGGTTTCGCGTGAAGGAGGTGCCCCTCTACACTCGGTGTTCCGGCCGCACGAGCTTCCGCGCACCGCCGTACCATGCCAGGCTCCAGTTCTTGGGCGGCTGGATTTTCTCTAGCCGGTCGAGCTGGCCGATGGCGCTGAGTCGCTTGTAGATGAGTTGCCAGGCGCACGGGCGGTCTTCGGCGACTTCGCAGCGGTCGGTGGTGCTGCCGCCGCAGGGGCCGTTGAGCATGTGCTTCGCGCACCTGGTGATGGGACAGATGCCGCCGAATTCGGCCAGCATGCAGTCGCCGCAGGCCATGCACTTTTCCGTCCACACGGCTTGCTCTTCGAGGATGCCGAGGAAGTTGGTGTTGAGGCCGGCGTAGACGGGTTTGTTCGGGAAGCGCTCGGCGATGGCTTGCACGCCGGCGCCGCAGCCGAAGGACACCACGGCTTCGGCGCGCTCGATGGGGCCGGCCAGGTCTTTGATAAATTCGTTTTCGCACTGGCGCTCGATGGTGACCTGCTCCAGTTCGATGGGCTGGCCGGCCAGCTTGCGCGCCATGCGCGTGGCGTAGCCGGCGATGCCGACTTCGCGCTCGCCGCCCGCCAGGCACACGGTCACGCAGGTGCCGCAGCCAACAAACAGCACCTTCTTGTGCCGGTCGATGAGTTGCTTGAGTTCAGTGACGGGTTTGGGGCTGGCAACGATCATGGGACTCCACTCTTTCTCAGGGGATTCGGGCCCAGGCTTTTCACCTTTGCGACGATTTCTTCCACGCGCTGAACAAAAGTCGGCGCCATGGCCGCGGACAAATTCACCATGCGCAGGCGGTCGCGGCCCACGCCAATCTGGTCGAGCATTTCCTGCAGGTATTCACTACGCCGCTTGGCGCGCAGGTTGCCCTCCAGAAAGTGGCAACCGCCTTCGAGGCAGCCGGCAATGAGCACGCCGTCGATGCCTTTTTCGAAGGCCGACAGGATGTGCTCCATCTCGATCTTGCCCGTGCAGGGCACGTGAATCACGCGCACGTTCGACGGGTACTGCATGCGCCGCGAGCCCGCCAAGTCGGCGGCGGCGTAGGCACAGTAATTACAACAGAAGGCGATGATTTCCGGCACCCACGCGCCAGCCTCAAGCGGCTTGGCCCGGTTGGTTTGCAGCTCGGTCATGGCGCGCCTCCGTCACTGACCAGCAGTTCATCGAGCATGGCGGTCATCTGATTGCATTCCTGATGTTGCAAGGTAATCGTGTGGGCCGGGCAAGCAGCCGTGCACGAGCCGCAGCCCATGCACTTGGCGCCCTGGATTTCGGCCTTGTGCAGGTCGTTGATCATGGGCGCGCCGTACGGGCAGACCTTCACGCAGGTGGCGCAAGCCACGCAGTCGGTTGGGTCGACCTTGGCTACTTGGCCGGCGATGTCCAGGAAGGCACGCGAAAGTACGGTGGCCGCGCGTCCGGCCACGGCCTTGGCCTGGGCGATGGTCTCGTCGATGAAGCGCGGCGAGTGGGCCAGGCCGGCCAAGAATTCGCCTTCGTTGGCCAGATCCACGGGACGCAGCTTCGGGTGCGCTTCCAGGAAGAAGCCGTCTGCCGTCAAGGCGCTGCGCAGCAGACCCGAGATGACGGGATTGTCGGTGGCTGGTGCGATGCCGGTCGACAAAACCAGCAAGTCAGGCTTAAGCGCGATCTCTCGGCCATTGCTGGCGTCGATCACAGTGACATGCAATTCGCCCTTGTCCGCAACGACCGGCTCTTGCTTGTCATCGAAGCGGATGAATAGCACGCCAGCCTCACGCGCCTGCTGGTAGGCCAGCTCGCGGAAGCCGTAGGTGCGGATGTCCTTGTAAAGCACCACCACCTTGGCGTTGGGCTTCTGCTTCTTCAGCTCAAGCGCGTTCTTGATGGCGGCAGAGCAACACACGCGGCTGCAATACGGATGCGCGTCGTTGCGGCTGTCCACGCACTGGATCATCACCACCGAGGGATTATCGCCAGTGACGAGTGCCTTCTTCGCCAGTTTCTCTTCGAGTTGGCGCTGGGTCAGCACGCCAGGGTGCTTGCCATTCAAGTACAGCTCTGTCTGGCGTTCCGAGCCGCCCACTGCGAGCACGATGACGCCGTGGCTGATCGTCTGCTCTTTGCCAGCCTCGTCCACGCGGGTCTTGAAATTGCCCACGTGGCCGGTGATCTGCACGGGCTTGGTTCGCAAATGCACAGTGATCTTCGGGTGGCTCTGCACGCGCGCCATCAGCTCGGCCAGGAAGCCCACCACATCCGATCCTTCGAGGGTGTAGTGGATATTGCGCAGCTGACCGCCGAGCACGGCTTCCTTCTCGCACAAATGCACGGCGAAACCCTGGTCGCCGAGCGCCAGCGCCGTCGTCATACCGGCCAGACCACCGCCGAGCACCAGCGCCGATTGCACCACCGGCAACTTGCCCGTGCCCAGCGCCTTCAAGTTGCGGGCGCGTGCCACGGCCATGCGCATGAGGTCGGTGGCTTTCTCAGTCGCGGCCGCCGGGTCGTTGCGATGCACCCACGAGCACTGGTCGCGGATGTTGGTCATGGCAAAGAGGTACTGGTTGAGGCCCGACTCGCGCAGGGTCTCTTGGAAAAGCACTTCGTGCGTGCGCGGCGAGCACGACGCGACCACCAAGCGGTTGAGCCGCTTCTCGCGAATCACGTCCTTGATGTGCTGCTGGCTGGTGTCCGAGCACGCGTACAAATTGGTTTCGGTGTGGGCGATGCCAGGCATCTTGCCCGCGGCCTCCGCCACCGCCTTCACGTCAACCACCGAGGCAATGTTGTGGCCGCAGTGGCAGATGAAGATGCCCACGCGCGGTTTCTCATCGGTGACGTCGCGCTCCCATGGATAGTCGTGGCGCTTGATCATGGTGCCGCGCACGGCGGACAGCTTCTCCATCGCGCATGCTGCGGCGCCGGAGGCTTGCGCCACAGACTCGGGAATGTCCTTCGGCTCTTGGAAAGCACCGGCCACGTAGATGCCGGGCTTGGACGCCGCCATGGGCGCCAGACGATCGGTCTGGCAGAAGCCGAACTGATTCAAGTCGAGGCCCAGCTTGGCTGCCGTATCTTTGACCGAGGCGCTCGGACGCAGGCCTACCGACAGCACGACCAGATCGTATTCCTGTTGGTTTTCCTCGCCCTTTTCGTCGAAGAAGCGCACGCAGGCGTTCTTGCTGCCTGGCATTTCCACGATTCGCGAAGGCATGGCGCGGATGAATTTCACGCCGTGCTCGTCGCGGGCGCGGTTGACGTAGTTGTCGAATTCCTTGCCGAAGGCGCGAACGTCCATGCAGAAGATGGACACGTCCAGGCCCTGGACGTGTTCGAGCGCGACCATGGCTTCCTTGGTCGCGGACATGCAGCAGATCGATGAGCAGTAGCCGTTGCCGCGCGCACTGTCGCGCGAGCCCACGCATTGAATGAACGCAATCTTCTTCACGGGCTTGCCGTCGGATGGCCGTTGCACGTGACCTTCCGTCGGGCCGGACGCGCTCAGCATGCGCTCGAACTGCACGCTGGAAAGCACGTTGGCGTAGCGGCCGTGGCCGAATTCGCCGCGCAACGAGGCCTGGAATTCCTCGTAGCCGGGCGTGAGCACGACTGAGCCGACGCGAACGGTGCGCTCGCTGGGCTGCATGTCGTGCACGATGGCGCCTGGTCCGCACGCCTTGGTACACAGGCCGCACTCGCTGCACAGCCCGCAAGCGAGGCAGCGCTTGGCCTCGGCCACCGCTTGTTCGGGCGTGAAACCGAGATCGATCTCGCGGAAGTCGCGCGTGCGATCTTCGACGACGATCTTGGGCATCGCCTGCTTCACGGCCAGCTCGGCTTCCGGGTTCGGATTGGGCGCCGTCGCTTTCTTCCTGGTATCCAGCACCGGCATCGGCTGCCCGCGCAGGAAGGCGTGGATGGCGCCCGCGGCGTGGTGACCGTGAGCCATGGCCTCGACCAAGGACGCGGGCCCGAGGACGACGTCACCGCCGGCGAACACGCCGTCGATGCTGGTGGCCAGCGACCCGTCGGCGGCGATCTTGCCGTTCTCCAGTGGAACACCTTCAATATCGGCGGTCTGCCCGATGGCGATGATCACGTTGTCGGCCGCGACGGTGAAATTGCTGCCCTCGACCGCAACCGGACGGCGGCGGCCCGAGGCATCGGGCTCGCCCAGCCTCATGCGCAGGCACTCGAGGCCGGTCGCGCGACCGTTGGCGGCGATGACTTTGATGGGGTTGGTGAGCAGTTCGAACTTCACCCCTTCTTCCTCCGCCTGCTGGATTTCCTCGGGCAACGCGGGCATCTCCACCCGGCTGCGGCGGTAGACGATAGTGACCTCCTTGGCGCCCATGCGCAGGGCCGCTCGCGCGGCGTCCATGGCTACGTTGCCGCCGCCGACGACGACAGTTTTCGCGCCCATGGCGACCTTCTCGCCCAGGTTCACCGGGCCAAGGAAGTCGAGGCCGTACATCACGCCGGCAGCATCGTCGCCGGGCAGGCCCATTTTCTGGCTTTTGTGCGCGCCGGTGGCGACGAAGATAGCCGAGAAGCCGGCTTTCTTCAGGCCGTCGATGGTGAAGTCCGTGCCGAGCTTGTGACCCAGCTTCACCTCGACACGCGGGTTGAGAATCTGCTCGATTTCGTAATCGAGCACGTCGCGCGGTAGCCGATACGCGGGCACGCCCAGGCGGAGCATGCCGCCCAGGAATGGGCGCGCCTCGAACAGAGTCACCGGATAGCCGTCCTTGGTCAAATCCTGCGCGGCGGTAAGACCGGCCGGGCCGCCGCCGATGATGGCGACCTTCTCTTTCTGAGCTTTGATAGGCACAAAGGGCGCGCGCGCCTTCTTGTCGCGCTTGGCATAGACATGGTCCGCAGCAAACCGCTTGAGGTCGCGCACCGCCACGGGATCGTCGAGATCCTTGCGGTTGCACTGTCCCTCGCAGGGGTGCTGGCAAATACGTCCGCACACGGCGGGAAGCGGGCAGCGTTCTTTCACCAGCTCGTAGGCTTCGTCGAACTTGCCCGCGGCGATGAGGGCCACGTAGCCCTGGGCATTCACACCGGCCGGACACGCGGCCTTGCACGGGGCCATGCCGTCGGCCTTGGAGATGCCGAACACATTGGGAATTGCCTGCGCGTAGGGCCGAAAGACCGCTTTCCTGGTTCCGAGGTTTCGATC
>Ga0265329_10000133_pt1 | contig 35696 bp, 35 predicted proteins | sample 41627metaG_FD_202091 | JGI IMG/M metagenome (GOLD analysis project Ga0265329, IMG submission 202091) | Rhizosphere microbial communities from Carex aquatilis grown in University of Washington, Seatle, WA, United States - 4-16-27 metaG | ecosystem: Host-associated > Plants > Roots > Rhizosphere...
TGGGGGTGCTGACAGTCGAGCCATTGCACCCGGACACCAACGCTGCGGTCAACAGCACAGAACCCGCGAAGTTATAGAGAAGGACCGTCGACAAAGGACTTCTGCTGATCATGGATGTCTCCTTGGCGTCCATAAAGGGGTACCAGTTGGGAGAAACGGGTCACTGCGGCGACCCATCAAACCATGGATTCTCTATGATCCCGTGCGGCAGCGGCAAGGTTGTAGAAACCTCATGGCGGGGCCTACCGGTCGGGTCGCGATTTCCGACGGTTGCGGCGAGCGCCGAGTGCCAGCAGCACGCCGAGGGCGAGAGCCAAGGTGTTTGAGAGGCCGTTGGGAGCAGGCGTGCCTTGGTTGTTGAGGCTGGCCGTGGGATTGCCAGCCCAGCAATAGCGCGCGTTCTTCGGCGTCGTGACCGAGGGGGCGGAGACGAGGATGCTTGCATCTGGTTGGATGACGGCGGTCGCAGTCACGTAGTTGCCGTCGGTGCCTGCGATCTCGAACCCTGTCCCGGTGCCTCCCGTGAATGCCAAACCGGTTTCCACATGGGTGAAGTAGAAGTGTATGGAGCTGCCTTCGATCGCCATGTGATCGTAGCTAAACGGGCGCCAACAGGATAAGCCGCTACCCGCTCCGTTTCCACTCACTCCATTGCCTCCCGTCCCTGTGGCGCCACCCGTAGCCCGGCTGCCGCCGGCGGAAGGAGCCGCCCGTGGTCGAAGTCGATGTTCCACCGCTGTTGCCGCACCCGCTGACTACTACAATGACCGCCAGACAATAGAAGATAAACCCGGCGGAAGAGGCGTAACCGCGATTCAGCATCGCTGTGATCCAGGTTGATGACTGCTTATTCATCTTCATGGATCTAGTCGTTCGGGTCGCTACCATGCTCCTCATCTTGGGTTGTGAAGCGGGTGAGCCGAGCACGGAGGCAAGGCCACTGCGTTACGTGGACTTGGACCATGGGTTCGGCTATAGGGGGTGGCACATGCAACGAGATCGACTTGCACGATGTTGGGTAGCTCTCGCGCCATTCTTGTGCGCCGTCGGCGTCGGCACTCTACTCACTGCCTGCCACTCTTCGGGTGTGAAGGTCAAAGACGCCGCAGCGCCAGCAGGAGGCACGCTCGCCGATGCTGGAACGGGCGGAACCAGCGGGGCGGGAATCGGCGGCGCACCCGCCGGTGGAAGGATTGAAACCGGCGGCATCGCTGGCACAGGTGGCTTCAATGGCGTCGCCAGTTCTGGCGGCGTCACCGGCGCGGGAGGCGTGACGACTACTGGAGGCCTTGCCAATTCTGGCGGCGTTATCAGCTCTGGTGGCGTGGTCACGGACCCGTTGGGACACTTCCACATGGAGAACGTTGATCGCGGCGTGGTGGCGGTGAAAGTCGACGGCGGCGTCTACGTCGGCTGGCGCATGCTTGGCTACGAGTACCCCACCACGGCCAGCGATGTTGCCTACAACCTGTACCGCGATGGTGCCAAGGTGGCGACTGTGAGCGACAGCACAAACTACTTGGACGCGTCGGGCACCGGCAGCGCGAGCTACACCGTGGCCGCCGCGATCTAAGGCTCTGAAGGGCCGCAGTCCCCGGCGGCTACGCCCTGGGCGCAGAACTACTTGAGCATTCCGGTTGCGCCACCTCCCCAGGACGAATACGGAATCTCGTTCAGCGCGAACGATGGCAGCCCGGGAGATCTCGATGGCGATGGCCAGTACGACATCGTGCTCAAGTGGGATCCAATTGCACCTTTGACTGATTCTGCGGTGCCGATGAGGTCGCATGTCTTCCTGGACGGGTACACCTTGGCTGGCAAACAACTCTGGCGCATCGACCTGGGCCCGAACATTCCCGCCTCGCCGCACTTCACGCAGTTTTCGGTGTACGACTTCGACGGCGACGGCAAGGCGGAGGTGGCGTGCAAGACCGCACCAGGAACCAAGGATGGAACTGGCGCCTATCTTGGCACGGGACCCGCTGCCAACGACGATGACAGTGTTGAGTACATGAACAGCGCCGGCTCGGTTCTTGCCGGGCCGGAGTATCTGACCGTGTTCGATGGGGCGACGGGAAAAGAATTGGCCACGGTCGACTATCCGGTGCCCCGCGGCACTGTTTGCGACTGGGGCGACTGCCTTGGCAACCGGATGGAACGCTACAACGGTGGCATGGCCTTTGTCAGCGACTTGGGCACCGGCAAAACCGCGACCGGGCGGCCGAGCATCATCCAACAGCGGGGGTACTACACCCGTCTGACGGTATTTGCGTACAACTGGCGGGATGGCCAGTTGACCAAGACCTGGCTTTTCGACAGCAACACCCCTGGGAACACCGCGGCCGCTGGCCAGGGCTGCCTCGGCCACGGCGGGGGATACCGACAACGATGGCGCGCAGGAGATCATCACGGGCCCCCTCACCATCGCCAGCGACGGAACCTTCCAATGCACGACAGGACTCGGCCATGGCGATGCCATGCACGTCGGCGAGCTGGTCGTGGGCAAAGGGCTGTCGGTATTTCAGGTCCACGAGGCGCTCGGGGGGCACGATTGCCACGACGCCGCCACCTGCAAGCTCTACTTCAACGTCACGGGCGGCGGGGACAATGGTCGTGGCGTCGCCGACTACGTCAGTCCGGACGACACCACGGCCGCAACTTGTTCGAGTGGCATGGGTAACGTCAATTGTGGCACCGGAGAGGCCGTGAGCCATTCGGCTGGGTCCAACTTCCTCATCTACTGGAATGCCGATGAATCGCGTGAGCTTCTCGATGGCGTGATCATCGGCGGAGGCCTGCTAAACGCCACCGGCTGCTCGGGCAACAACGGTACCAAGAACACCCCAACACTCACCGCGGATCTGCTCGGCGATTGGCGCGAGGAACTGGTGCTCCGCGAAACGACCAACACGGCCCTGCGCGTGTACACGACGACCGATGTGACCAAGCGCCGGATCTACACTCTTATGCACGATCCAACCTACCGGGCGCAGGTGGCGTTCGAGCAGTCAGGCTACAACCAGCCGCCCCATGTGGGATTCCACATCGGCGCCGGCATGGCCGACCCACCCGCGCCCAGTATCACCGTCAGGTAGGGGGCAGCCAACACGCGGCGCTAGCGCAGGAGGATCTCCGCCGAAGCAGCGGGAACCGAGATGCTGGAAACCGTTGTCGTGGTGGTGCTGCCTGAGGTTGTGCCGGTGTTCGAAACTGCCCCGCCACCCGACGGAACTACCCGCCTGAGCGGAGACGCGAACGATACCGACACCGCCGCGGCCGAGGGGTTCACAAGCACGACCCCATTGGCGAAGTCTCGACGGTAGATGCCGCCCGAAAGCAGTTCATCGGCGTTGCTCGCGGCGCTAGTCTGCGCTGCGCCGAGGTCGAGATCCCACTCCGGATACCACTCGAACGGACCCGCCGCGAAGTAGTCGAGGTAGGTTCGGCTACCTTTCACCAGCAGATAGTTGGCCAGCAAGTAGCGCCGCTTGGCGAGGTCGTCGGCGCTCGCCAGGTAGTTCTGCAAAATCACGATCTTGTTCGCAGTCACCAATTTGATGAGCTCGGTCGTCGACGCCTTCCAGTCGGCGGGTGCAAACGTAGGATCGGCGAAACCCTCGACGAACGCACCGGCCGTAAGGCCATAGTTGGTCGTGTCCCAGGTGGTCGTGAATGCGGACGTGTTGGGTATAAGTGGAATGCCGGCGCTGCCGAGGCTGCTGTCGAGCGCCGCGATCCAAGCCTCCCACGCCTGGCAATAGGTCTTGCCGCCAAGTTCGGCAAATGTGGTGTTGCAGGCCGCCGTGCCTGCAAGGCGGAGATCGCCAGCCGTGCCCGCACACTCGCCTTGCAAAAGGGCCGGCGACGCCGAGTCGAGGAATACGCCATCGTAGTCACCCGCGGCGACCTGCTGCGAGAGCGACTGCGCCCAGTAGGCCTGGAAACCCGGATCGGACACATTCATGAGCAACTTGCCGTCGCTTGAACTCGCCACCCGGCTGGCCGTGGTTGCGCCCGCGGCCGTGTGCCAAAACCAGCTCTCGTGCGCGGTCACCGTGGGAAAATCGTTGGACCAGGTGTTGCCGTCGAGAATGAAACTCGTGGTCGGCGCCGACTGCCACATTGCCAAGTGGTAGTGCAGCACCAGAAAATCGGGCTTGAGCGCGCGCAATGGCCGCGACAATGCGAGCGTGAGTTTCTGCGTGCCCACGAAGTGCGAAACCACGAACTGCTGCTGCTCAGCCGTCAGGTCGGGCAATTGATCGGCGAGGATCGCGATCTTTAGGCTGGTGTCTGGAAAGGGCCGCTTGGTTCCACCGGTCTCTACCGGTGAAGCCGCGTCGGCCACGCTTGCACCGAAAGCGGCATCGCTGACGGTGGCGTCCGGCCCTGTCGAGATCCGATCCACCGCACCATCCGCAGGCGAGGGTGAAGCACCGCCCTTGCTGCCTCCGCAGGCAGCCGCGATGCACGCCATGAATAGCAACGCGTCCTTCACCTTGGCTAGGCTACTCCAACCGAGGGCGAAGGTGTAGGACGTGACTACTTTTCGGTGTCGTCCGCTCCCCGCGACATCGCCTTGGATGCAGGCAACGGTGGAGGAATCCCGTCCAGTACGAGAAAGTTCAAATCGCAGCGATCGAAACCATTCTTCTAGCTTTTCTACCAGCAAGAATCGTAGCCCTCCCTAGGCGCTGAGGCTTTCCAGCGCCTCGCGGTCGGCGATGCGCAGGCGTTTCTCGTCCACGAGCTCGACCACGCCAGCATCGGCCAGCTTGCGCAGCACGCGCGAGAAGGTCTCGCTAGTCAGGTTGAGCTGCGAGGCGATGTGCTTCTTGCGTCCGGCCAGACCTACCGTACCGCGTGCGTCTTGGTTGGCCTGAAGAAGATGGCGGGCCACGCGGCCGCTGGCGTCGCGCAGGGTGATGTCTTCGAGCAGGCCGGTCAGGTGGCGCACCCAGTGGCTCATCCCGATGAGCAGGTCCAAGCAGAACGCGTGATCTTCGCGCAGCATGGCTAGGAACGCAAAAGCCGGCAAGAGCGCGCACTGTGCTGCTTGCGTGACCTCGGCGTAAGCGGGGCAGGGAAATCCACCGATGACCGCGACCTCGGCAAAGGTTTGTCCCGGGCCCGCCATGTGCAGCGTGTGCTCCTTGCCGCCAGCGCCGATTCTGTAAACGCGCACGACGCCACTGCCCACGCAGTAGATGCCAGGACAGGGATCGTCCTGCCGGAATATCAGCTTGCCCGCCGGATAGGTCACCCTGCGTGCCATGTCCGCCAGGCGGCGCCGGTGCGCGGGGTTGACGCCGTGAAAGAGTGAACAACTGGAGATAATGGCCGCCTTGTCCATGGCCCGAAGATTGCGCTGTCGCTTGATCCAGATCAAGGCGTCGCGGCCAGGAAGTTGCCATCTTGGGGCAACTCAACCATCTACAAAGGAGATCGCCCCATGTTCTGCAATCAATGTGAGCAATTCAGCCGAGGCTGCGCCAGCACGGGCCCGGGAATTTGCGGCAAAGATTCAGACGTACAGTCGCTGCAGGAAGCGGCACGGACCCGGCCAAGGATCTGGCCGCGGCCATGGGCCGCTAGACTACGGTTTTCGAAAGACCAAGAACGTTTGGTAGGGCAGCAAGTCCGGCTTGTCCACATCGAGCAGGGCCGACGTCTGGTTCTGCGTCTACTCGTCGATCCGCACGCCCATGGTACAACACGTGCGGGGGCGGGTTCCAGCCTATGGCCCAAACGATTGATTAACGAACACACAGTCAATAGCAAGAGGTGACGCCCCATGAGTCTCAAACAAGTTCCGGAACAAACTGGATTGCCGCCCGCCCAACCCGTCGAGCTAGCCGCGCTGGTGGCCTACCAAGGCGGCGCCGTGGTCAGCCGAACGCTGGTGAAGAAAAACGGTGGCACCGTGACCGTGTTCGCCTTCGATGCGGGCCAAGCCCTGTCCGAGCACACCGCCCCTTTCGACGCCATTGTGCAGGTCCTGGACGGCAACGTCGATCTCGTCATCGGCGGTAAGCAGATCCCCGCGCACGCTGGACAGACAGTGCTCTTGCCCGCCGGGATCCCTCACGCCGTCAACGCCACGACCGAATTCAAGATGCTCCTCATCATGGTGCGCGACTCGTAGGTTGACAGTTCCAAGTTTCTGATGCAGGAGTGAGCCCGGTGATGTTCTTTTCGAAGAAGGTGACCATTTTCAGCGCGGTTGGATTGGGCGCGCTGCTCGGGCTCGGCCTGTTTACCTTCATCTATGCTGAAGGATTTTCCTACTTCACCACCGATCCCAGGGCCTGCGCCAACTGCCACATCATGAATTCGGAATACGATTCATGGGTGAAGTCGAGCCATCACATCGTGGCGACCTGCGTGGACTGCCATTTGCCTCACTCGCTCATCCCCAAACTTGTCGCGAAGTCGCTCAACGGCTATCACCATTCGAAAGGCTTCACCTTTCAGGACTTTCACGAACCCATCATGATCAAGCCGCACAACGCGCGCATCTTGCAGGAGGCTTGCCTCGGCTGCCACAGTGGTCTGGTCCACGACATCGTCGCTGGCAGCACCACGGACGCCAATGCGGTCAATTGCGTTCACTGCCACAGCGCCGTCGGCCACGGACCTTCTCGCTAGGCGCGAAAATGCCACAGACCACTTTCATCAGGTGAAACCATGATAGCGGAAAACAAGAAAAGAGAAGCTCCCAAGTCGCGCCAGCCCAAGACAGTGCTTCTCATCGCGCTGGCACTGGTTGTCGCTGGTTCGACCGCAGTCATTGCCGGTCTGCTGGTGAACATTTTCCAACGCAAGCAAGAGGCAAAAAATCCCTACCTACGCTTCGTGGACGTCACTAGCGACACCACCGATCCCGCGGAATGGGGCAAGAACTGGCCGCGCGAGTATGACAGCTACTTGCGCACCGTCGCCCCCACGCGCACGAAGTACGGCGGAGGCGCGCCGTCGGAGGGCATGCTGCCGCCTGAGAAGGCAGAAAAGAGCCCATGGCTGACGCGCATGTTCGCGGGTTATGCCTTTGCCATCGATTACCGCGACCGGCGCGGTCACGCCAACATGCTCGCGGATCAGGAAGGCACCAAGCGCACCAAGGAACGCAAACAACCAGGCTCGTGCTTGCAGTGCCACGCCTCGATCATTCCGCTCTACCGTCAGACCGGGGCCGAACTGGCCCCCAGCGCCTCGCCAGCCGAACAACTGCAAAAGGGTTTCGAAGCCATCGGTAAGCTCGACTACTGGGAAGCTAACGCCAAACTGGAAAAATCTGGACACAAGCATCCGGTTTCCTGCGTCGATTGCCACGATCCCAAGAGCATGCAATTGCGCGTGACCCGGCCCGGCTTTATCACCGGCATCAAGGCGCTCAAGGCCCACGAGGGCATCGCCGACTACGACCCCAATCGCGATGCCACCCGGCAGGAGATGCGATCGTTTGTCTGCGGCCAATGTCACGTGGAATACTACTGTGGCCCCAAGACGACATTGTTTTACCCCTGGATCGAAGGTCTCAAAGTCGAGGAGATAGAATCCTATTACGACAAATACAAGTTCGACGACGGTCACCGCTTCTACGACTGGAAGCACGCCGAGACTGGGGCGGAGGTACTGAAGGCGCAGCACCCTGAATTCGAAGTTTGGAACCAGGGCACGCATGGCAAAGCGGGTGTGGCGTGCGCCGACTGTCACATGCCGTACATGCGCGAAGGTGCGCTCAAGGTTTCCGATCACTGGGTGCGTTCGCCTCTAACCAACATCAACCGCGCCTGCCAGCAGTGCCACCACTACCCCGAACAAGAGATCCTCAAGCGTGTGGAGACCATCCAAGACCGCCACTACGCCCTGCTCACCCGCACCGGCAACGCCCTCGTCGATATGCTTGACGCCATCAAGGCCGCCAAGGAAGCAAACGCCAGCGAGGCACAGCTCACGCCCATTCTGGAAATGCAGCGCAAGGCTCAGTGGCGCCTCGACTTCGTCGCCGCCGAGAACTCCATGGGCTTCCACGCCCCGCAAGAGCTGGCGCGCATTCTAGGCGAATCCATCGACATGTCCCGCCAGGCCCAGCTGGCAGCGGTCGGTCTGAAGGCGACCCTGGCGCAAATAGCACCGACCGGCGCACGGTAGGCGTCATGATTTCGAGCCGCAACCACTACGAGGATCGGATATTCGTAGTTGCCACTGTAATTCTCCCGTCCGCTTGTTCCCTGCTCCCGACCGCGACCGCCCAGGTTCGTGTGCAGAAACCGCGGTGGAAAGACTCGCCCATGGTGCGGCAGAAGGAGAAAATGTGGCACGACTTTCACCAGCAGATAGGGCGTGACTACTTTTCGGTGTCGTCCGCTCCCCGAGACATCGCCTTGGATGCAGGCAACGGTGGAAACAGGAAATTGGGGACATGGGACCAGTCGCCAATCATGATGTGCGTGTTTTTGCCGCCGAGCGCTTCAAGCGCCTGGTAGCCCTTCAACATCACGGCGAGCGGCGTGAGCGCCTGGTTTTCCGCCTTGGCTTGCTCGGCCTTCGCCCGCGAAACCAGCCTCGACTCGTCGGCCACGGCCTTGGCTTGAATGACCCGTTTTTCAGCCTCGGACTCCGTCTGGATCTTCTCGAGGGCCGCTTGGGCCTTGGCGATCTCCGCATCTTGTTGCTTGGCCCGCAAGGCCGATTCCGCGCTGATACGGGCCTGTTCCGCCTGGTGTTCGAGTTCGAGTTTTCTGCGCATGGCCTCGTTTTCGAGGATCGTTTTTTGGCGTCCGGCATCCTGTTCCGCCACCAACCTGTCTTGGGTTGCGCGCGCGATCTCCTTGGCGTACTCGATCGCTTCGAGGGTCACGGATGCGATCTCCACGTGCTTGCCCGTGGTACGCCGGCGAAGGTCGGCCTCGATCTCATTTTCTATTTGCTCGTTTTTTCGCAGCAGCTCCTGGTACGGATGGCGTGCGAGGACGCCACGGGCCGCACTTCTGAACTCGGGACCGATCACCTCGCGGTAGTAGTCGGTACCGATCTCCGTGTCGAGATCGTAAAGCTCCGCGACGATGGGCCGGTAGATGACCGCAAGGTGCAGATCGAGTTGAAGTCCTTCGACGGAGGTCGTCCGGATTTCCTCGTTCTTCGTGGAATAGGTGACGTCGAAGTCCTCGATGCGATCGAATATCCCGGTCCAGTGTCGCCCGGGCGTCATCACCTCGTGCTGGAGTCCGCGCTTGACGTCGAAGTAAAGACCGCGATGCCCCGGGTCGATGGTCGCGCAACCAAGCAGGGGTCCGAACACCAGCAACAAGATGATTCTACGCATTCGTTTCTCCTATGAATGAAGGCCTTCGAGCCAGCCCGCGAGGTCGCGAGCCATACGATCCAGGCACCGGAACACCAGGCGCGATCCATCGGCGTCGCCCACGACGTCGGACACCTTGCAGTAGCCGAGCGTTTGGCCGAGATGGATCGGTCCCAGAGCGCCTCGCATGGTCACACGGGTTTCGATTTCGATGGTCAAACGTCCCGACTGCATGTCCGCCTCGCTGCGGACGATCTCCACCAACATCTGCCAGCCCCCGGAGCGCTCGCTGCGATGGCGCTCGACCCAAGGTGTGACGACCGTTGCGATGGCTCGGTTGGTTGCACTGCCAAGGCCGCCATAGACCACTCGACTGCTACGGACCGGCATCGGATCGGAGCCGCCTGCCAGGGACACGACGATCTCCAGAGGCTGGCCGGTCGCGGGTGACAGCATCCATTCCGCCTCGGGTTGGAGTTGGATTACTCGAGGGGCGCAGCTTGCGAGAGCCACCTGCACGAGAAGCGCGAGGCTCGCGCCGCGTGATGAGGAGCCATCTCGTTTCGGCGACATGGCGAGCGTCCTGTGCAAGCGCGGCGCCAGTTTGGATTGCAGCGCCGACGTGATTTGTGGACCGCTATTGCGGGGCACTACGCCCCATGGGGCACGATTCCCTGCCTCGACAAGCTGCGCTGGCCAAGGATCTTCGATGGGCACGGCGGGCATGACTGTTGCAGCTCGGTGTCCACATGGATGGGTTCGAGCCGTACTCAAAATTTGCGGCGCGCTTGCGGGCGAGTGGGCTGCTTTCCGACCCGTGGGTGGATGGAAAGCCACGATTTCGCGAGCAGCCCATCCTGCTTAGCCAGTCGGATCTGGCCGCGCTTTGCGAAGCGGCCGAGGGAGTCGTGGCGGTCCTGCACGAGCTGGCGATGATGTGTGCGGACGAGCCTCGGTTGGTCGAGCATTGGTTCGGGCTCACGCGCGCGCAGCAGCTAATGTGGGCGGCGTCCGCCCCGGCGTGGCACGGCATCGCACGCGCGGACGTGTTCATGACGGCAAGCGGGCCCGTGGTTTGCGAAGTGAATTGCGACACGCCCAGCGGCGTGGCGGAAGCGGTGGCGCTGGGAACCGTCGAACCCAGGGCCGAGTCCGGTCCTTTCGATTCCACCGTGCCCACCGCGCGACTTGAAGACCGTCTTTGCGAGCTGGTCGAGTCCGCGGCCCCGCCACAAGCCAGCGGACGCATCGTCGGCATCGTCTATCCCACGGAGCTCTCCGAGGATCTGTCCATGTTGTCTCTTTATCGGCGTTGGCTCGAACGGCGCGGCTGGCGTGTGGTGCTTGGCTCTCCGTTCAATCTTCGCGCCACCTGCGATGGCGGCGTTGCGATGTTCGGCGCTCCTTGCGATGTGCTGCTCCGCCACTACAAGACCGATTGGTGGGGAGAACGCCAGCCTGTGTGGCGGGACGAGTGCGCGTATTCCGATCCCGAGCCATTGACCGAGCCTCTGGCCGCGGTTCTGGGGGCCATGCTGCGCGGCCGAGTGGGAGTGGTGAACCCGTTCGGTGCCGTGCTCGCGCAGAACAAGCGAACCTTTGCCTTCATGTGGGAGGAGATCGAACGGTTTCCACCTTGGTCCCAACACATCATCCAGAAATTCGTGCCCCGATCGCTGCGCATGAAGGATCTCGCGGCCGAGACCTTGCTCGCCGAGCGCACGCGTTGGGTGCTCAAGTCGGATTTTGGCTGCGAAGGGGACGAGGTCGTCGTGGGCGCTGAAGTCGACGACGGGTTGTGGTCGACGGCCGTGCGCCAGGCCGTGCCGGGGCGATGGATTGCGCAGGAGAGGTTTTGTCCCTGCCGCGACGACCACGGTGCCGCGGTTAACTATGGCGTGTACCTGATTGGCGGAAAGTCGTCGGGCCTCTTCTGTCGCATTCAGGCCGCAGCGACGGATCGGCGGGCGGTCTCGGCGCCGGTGCGGGTTGTCTGTGACCCGGGCGCGACGGGGCCGATGGGCCAGGTAGCACGCGGCGGGCCTTTTCCTGAGGTTTCACATTTTGTGGGGTGCACATGAGTCACAACGACAACGGTCGCACGCGGGGCAGCGACAGGGACACGAATTCCCTTGAGCGAGCGGCGACTCACGTTCCGTGGTGGACCGAGGCCAAGGCTCGCGCCTTCGATCCGCTCTATCGCCTGGAACTGCTGCGGCGGTTTTCGTTCCTTGGCCTTGGGATTGGAACCGTCGGTTGCGCGGAAACCATGTGGCTGGCCAGTGCGCACGGCGATCCCAACCCCGCATCGGCCGAGCAGCGCGACGACGAGGCCGCCGGCCGAGATAGCCTGAGCTCGTGGTATTTCCCCGGAGCTGTCACGACCGATGTGCGCGGGTCCGAACGCTGGCTGGCGATGCTGCCGGACCTCGAATCGTACCTCGCACCCGCCCAAGAAGCGCTTTGGCCCTTTTACCGACCAACCCTGTTTCAGACGCTGGCGCCTGGGCAAGACACCGAACTGCGCAGCGCGATCACGCCCATCTACACGCCCGACATGTGCCGTGCTTTTGCCCGCGGGCACGGCCTGCTCTCGATTCTCGCGCGCAAGGGGCCGCCTTTGGATACGGCGGTGATCATCGATGCCCCTGGTCCCGAGGCGGTTGCCGCCGGGACCGCCTTGGCCAAAGAGTTCGATCCCGTCTTCATGTTCGACAACTGGCCGCACAAGCGCGGCGTCGTGCCGTCGCACCTCACGCTGGCTGCCGCGGTCTTTTTCGCGCCCATGCTCGACGATCTCAAAGCCGCGCCGTCGGCGCATCGACCGCCCGTTTTCATCCTCGATAGCAATCGACTGGCGCCCTATCTTGAAGCCGCCGACGACTTCGACAATCGATACACCATCGAAATGCCCGATACGCAAGCGTTCAAGGAATTGGGGATCAAGCACTTGCTCTATGTCACAGGCCACGTGCGACCGACCGAGCTCGACGATCTCAATGGCGATTTTGTCGCGCTTGCCGGCGATGGAATCGATATCAAGCTGCTTGCGCTCGACGATTTTCGGCGCGCCAGTGGCGAACAGACGTGCGACGCCGAAAGCGAAGAGCCCTATCAATTTGGCGGCGACGAGGAAACGGATCGCGAGTTTTGGAACTGGTACGGCCCGGATTCGTTTTCATTTTCCCTACCCGTCTGGGTCGGATCCCGCGCCCACTACCATCCGACGCATCGGCCTTCATTCGTTGGCCGGCCAAGGCCCGCGCCGGGAGGTCAGGCCTGGCCGGGTCACGGCCCCGGCACCGCGCATCCGCCCTGGGATCCCTTGCGGCCGGCCGGACCCATGGCGCCCCACTTTGGCGGCGGCGGTCGCAGCGGATCCTTCGGGCGCTGGCACTCGTCCTTCACCTCGTAGATTCTCGGCTGGCGAGATAAGCTTGAGCCATCGTGCGCCTAACGCTCAAACTCGCCCTTTCCCTTCTTCCAGGGATCTTGGTCGTCCTCGCCGCCTCGGCCTATCTGGAGATGCGCCGAGACGTCGCGACCTTCGACATCGACTCGCGCCAAGACGACATGATGATTGGCAAGGTGGTCACCTCGGCCATCAATCGCATATGGAATCTCGGCGGACACGACCAGGCCGTGGCTTTCGCCGCGGATGCGTCGGTCAACGGACGCTCCGGTCACGGATTTCGCTGGTTGGAAGGAGATGCGCTGTCGGATCTGCCGCCCGGCTCGATGGCGACATTGGCCCAAGGGGACGAAGTGTGGAGCGAGCGCAGGGAGCCATCGCCGGGGACGTTGTTCGTCTACGCGCCTCTCCTTCGAGCCGGCGCGCTGGCGGGCGTGCTTGAGATTTCCGAGCCGCTCACCAACGAGCGCAGATACGCCGAGCGCATCGGACTGAGCATGGTCGTGACCACCCTCTCGCTCGCGGCGGTCGGTTTGCTGATGACCACCGTGCTCGGGGCTTGGCTCGTGGGGCGGCCGATCAAGGCTCTCATCAGCAAGGCCCGCCGAGTTGGCGCCGGCGATTTTTCGGGCCGGCTCGATCTCCGTCACGCCGGCGAAATCGGCGAGCTTGCCACGGAAATGAATCTGATGAGCGAGCGGCTGGCCGAAGCAGGAATGCAGGTCGCGGCGGCCACCGCGGCGCAGATTGCCGCCATCGAGCAGGTGCGGCATGCGGATCGCCTGAGCACGGTGGGAAAGTTGGCCTCCGGCATCGCCCACGAGCTCGGGACGCCGCTGAATGTTGTTTCAGGGCGCGCCCAGCTTATCCAGGAGTCGGTACCAGCCGGCAGTGGCGACAAGATTGGCGCCGCCGAGCTTCTGGAAGTTGCCGACCATGCGCGCATCATCGTCGAGCAGTCGCGGCGGATGAGCGCCATCATTCGCCAGCTTCTCGATTTCGCCCGCCGTCGCGGCGTTCAGAAAGCGGCGTATGATTTGCGCCAGCTCGTGGCCCAAACCGTATCCATGCTACAGAACCTCGCCGGAAAGCGGCGCGTTGCCTTGGTCGTCGAGCCGGCGAGCGCTCCCGCGTTTGCGCAAGTCGATGCTTCCCAGATGCAACAGGTGCTGACCAACGTCGTGGTCAACGCGATTCAGTCCATGCCGACGGGAGGCACGGTCACCCTTTCGCTGCGGCCATCGAGCACGCAAGCGCCGCCGGGCGCAGAATGCGCGGCCGGAGAGCGCTGGGAAATTGCCGTGAAGGACGAGGGCGAGGGCATCGCCCTCGAGGTTCTTCCTCGTGTTTTCGAGCCATTCTTCACGACGAAAGCCGTGGGCGAGGCGACGGGGCTTGGACTTTCGGTCGCCTACGGAATCGTGCAGGAACACGGCGGCTTCATCACCGTGGAGAGCGAGCCCCGCAAGGGCAGCCGATTCGCCATTCACCTGCCGAAAGGTGAATCGTGAGCGCGCGCATCTTGGTGGTCGACGACGACCGGAGTATGTGCGAACTGCTGCAAGCAGGACTTGCACGGCGCGGGTTCGAGGTGATCTGGCGAACGAGCGCCGTCGAGGCGCTGGCGGCCATGTCGGAGGGCGACTTCGACGTGATCGTGACCGACCTGAACATGCCTGGCACAAATGGACTCGAACTGTGCGAACGGGTGACGGCCAACCGGCCCGACGTACCGGTCGTCGTCATCACCGCGTTCGGGAGCCTGGACACGGCCGTTGCTGCTATTCGTGCCGGCGCCTACGACTTCATCACCAAACCGTTCGAAATGGATGTGCTTCGACTGACCCTCGACAGAGCCGTTCAGCACCACCGGCTGCGCGACGAGGTGAAGCGACTGCGCAAGGCCGTCACCGAGTCGCAAGGTTTTGGCGAGCTCTTGGGCCGCAGCCCAGCCATGCGGCGGGTCCTCGACCTGGTCGATCGCGCCTCGGAATCGGACACGACCGTGCTTGTCACGGGCGAAAGCGGCACGGGGAAAGAATTGATTGCGCGTGCCTTGCATCAGCACAGCCGGCGCAGGGAAGGTCCCTTCCTGGCCGTGAGCTGCGCTGCCATGCCGGAGGCGTTGCTGGAGAGCGAGCTCTTTGGCCACGCGCGCGGGGCATTCACGGATGCCAAGACTCCGCGTACGGGGCTGCTTCTGCAGGCCAGCGGTGGAACCCTGCTGCTCGACGAAATCGGAGACATGCCGATCGGACTGCAGCCCAAGTTGTTGCGTGCCATCGAGGACCGTCGCATTCGTCCTCTCGGTGAGAATGCCGAGCGGGCCTTCGATGTGCGCCTGGTGTGCGCCACCAATCGCGACCTCGAAGCCGACATCGAGGAGAAACGGTTTCGCGCCGACCTTTTCTATCGCATCAACGTCATTCACGTCGAGCTCCCACCTCTGCGCGCGCGCGAGGGCGACGTGTTGCCCCTGGCACAGCACTTCGTGCGGCACTTTGGCCAGGCTGCAGGAAAACAGATTGCCGGTGTTTCAACCGCCGCGGCAGAGCGGCTGCTGGCTTACGCATGGCCGGGCAATGTGCGCGAGTTGCGCAATTGCATGGAACGAGCAGTGGCGCTCACGCGTTTCGAGGAAATCGCGGTCGAGGACTTGCCAGAAAAGATTCAGACCTATCGCCGGTCGCGACTGGTGGTCGACCTGGACGACACCGCCCACCTGGCGACCCTGGAGGAAGTCGAGCGGCGATACATCCTGCGCGTGCTGGAGGCGGCGGGAGGTCACCGGTCGAAGGCAGCGCAGATCCTGGGTCTCGATCGCAAAACCCTCTACCGCAAGCTGGAACGCTGGGGGATCGAGGAGTGAACTGAATTCGTCGCGGCGAAGGCCCGCGGATCTGTTGACAGCCTTGGTGAAGTCCCGAATAGTTGGATCCGTGGAGATAGGAAAATTGTCGAAGAAGGCAGCGATTCTAGGTGGGATCGTGGTGGTCGGTGTCGTCATTGGCATCGTTGTCCTGTTGGGCGGAAAACAGCCATTGGTGCCTTCCGCGCCGCCTCCGCTGCCGTCTCTGCCTGTCGAACCGATTCGCCCATCGGATCGCCCGGCCGACGCGTCGCCACCGCCAGTGCGGCTGGCGCGGGCTGAACAACCAAGCAGATCGCAGGGCAAAACCATCTACAAGGACGAGGCATCTCTGATGGCGAAGCTGCGCGATCTGGGAACGAGCGATCTGGAACTGTCCCTCAAACTGGCCCGAGAAGGCAACGATCGTTACCCAGACAGTCCGGATGCGGTCGAGCGCACCTGGTTTGTCTGCAAATCCCTAACCGGATTGGGACGGTCTGAAGAAGCCCGCGCCGAGGCACTCAAGATGGTCGAGAAGTACCCAGGAACGAGCTTCACCAACGACGTTCAGCGCCACGTGCTTTTCGCGCCGCAATTCGAGCCACCAGGGCGGTGATTCGTCATTTGAAACTGGGCAGTTTGTCCCGCGTGATGACGTACGGGTTCGTATAGACCTCCAGGAGATGGGCCGCGGTGTTGTAGGGCGCATTGAAGTATGGGTTGGCCCAGACATTGAAGAGCAGCCATTTCGTTGCCGTCGACTTGAGCTGAACGGGATCCGGAATCGTGCCGCACTCATGCAGCGCAACCATCATATTGGGAAACGCGGTCACTGTCTGTTGGAATATGCTGGTCAGCGGCTCCGTATCGCCCGCCGTCTTGTAGATGTCCGATCCACCGAAATCGATATACTGCGCGCCGGGATTGTACGCGGAACTCGGACCCTGGCCGCAAAGAGGCGCGAGCCACAGAACATTGTTAAGCCCCTTGGTCGCCGTCAAGTAGTTGAAGGCGTATTTGAAGAGACTCTGCCATTGCGCCGAAGTCCCCATGGACCACCAGAACCAGCTACAACCTTGGCCGGCTTCGTGGAACAGCCGTAGGATGGCGACACCGCCAGCCGTCTTCAACGGCGTAACAAACTGGGCAATTCGGTCCAAGTTCGCGACGAAGCTTGTGTTCTCGGCCGTGCCCGCGGTAAGCACGTTGTCGATGTTGGTCTTGGTATTGTAGGTGCCTCCGTTGATCCCCATGTGGTAGCCGAACATGCAAAGACCACCGTTGTTCCAATGGGCAACGCATTGGGTGGGCGCCTGACTATTGTTCACGTCAAAGGCGCGAATCGCCGGGTACTTTCCCGTCGCGGCGAAGACCGTGTTCATGCCGTTGTCGTTGTTGTCTTCTTCCTGACCCGAAAGAATGCCGTTGCCGTACAGGTTGTTCAAGTAGCACAGGACATTGCGCGTCTGTTGGGTAGCGTTGGGGGTTACAGGCACCGCGGTGCAATTGGCGGGTGTGGTGCCCGCGTCGCCTCCCGAGGTTCCACCCGTGCCAGTGGTTCCACCTTTGCTCGAGGTTCCGCCCGAACTCGTAACTCCGCCTGTGCCGGTGGCTCCGCCGGTCCTCGGCGCTCCGCCGCTGCCAGGGCCGTCACTCGCATCCCGGTTGCTCGTGCCGGTATCCGCACCGCCCACGCCTCCCGCCGAGGTTGTGCCGCCCGTCTGTCCGGAGCCTCCGCTGCTGGTGACCCCGCCCGTGGTTGCGCCGCCGGTGCTGGGCGGACTGGCGTCATTCTTCGCGCTGCCGCCGGTGCTAATGCTGCCTCCGTTGGCGGTGACTCCGCCCGTCGTGGCCAAACCGCCCGTGACGATACTGCCGCCGGTCGAAGGCGCTCCGCCGGTCGTCGTCGTTCCTCCCGAGGCCGTCGCACCTCCGGTCGCGGATGCGCCGCCGGATGAAGGGGCGCCGCCCGTACCCGGCTGGTTGACCGGCGTGCTCGTATTCGAGCAATTCCCGATCGTTGCTGCGACTAGCAGCAGACCCGAGAGGTGCAGGACTCGACGAGCGCTGGGAAGCATGGCGGAGGGTGTTTTCAAATTGGAATTCGGCATGGATCGCGTTCTCCTTGGGAATCAGTGATCCCTAGTCGCCGAGGACGATAGGGCTTGCCAACCGTTGCCTAGAGGGCGGGCGGCAGGCGATACCTTCATAGAATCGGGCGGTGCCTAGCCACATCCGCCGGCCAGTGGCCACGTCGCTCACGTCCTCATTCCATCGGCCGCGCCAATCGGATAGGTTCAAGAAAATGACAGCAGGAAATGCGAAGTGAAATCAGGCAGCCGTCTGGAAAAGATCCTAGAGAGCGGTCAATTCGCCGTGACCGCCGAAGCCGGTGCACCCAAGGGAAGCCTGCCGGAGGTCATGCGCAAGAAGGGAGAGCTGCTCAAGTCGTCGTGCGATGCCGTCAACGTCACCGACAACCAGGCCGCGGTGGTGCGTATGTCGAGCTTCGCCGGATGTCTCCTGCTCAAGGAGGCAGGTGCGGAGCCCTTGATGCAAATGGTGGTGCGCGACCGAAACCGGCTGGCTCTGCAGAGCGATATTTTGGGAGCCGCGGCGCTCGGCATCCGGAACGTCCTCTGCCTGGCGGGTGACCACCAGCACCTCGGCAACCATCCGGGGGCCGTGGGGGTCTACGACATCGATGCGGTCCACTTGATTCAGACCATCAAGACGCTGCGGGACGAGCACCGGGTGATGAGCGGCGACAAGATCTCCGGGGAAGTGCCACTCTATATAGGTGCGGTGGCCAACCCGTTCGCCGATCCGTTGGAGTTTCACCTGCTCACCGTGGCCAAGAAGATCCGTGCCGGTGCCGACTTCATTCAGACCCAGGCGATCTTCGATATCCCGCGATTTGTAGCGTGGATGGACAAAGTCAGGGAACGGGGACTGCACGAGAAAGTGCACATTCTGGCCAGCGTACTCCCGATCAAGACGGTCGAGATGGCGCGACGGATGAGCGGCGGGGTTCCGGGCGTACGAGTACCCGTCGAGCTCGTCAAACGCATCGAGCAGGCTGGGGATCCCCGAGCCGAAGGGATCCGCATCTGCAGCGAACTCATCCAGCAGCTCAAAGGCGTGCCGGGAGTGCACGGCATTCATATCATGGCCGTGGCCGGGGAAGACGCCGTTCCGGGCATCGTCAAAGAAGCGGGCCTTTGGCCTCGGCCAGAGGTATCGGCGTTCTGAGGTGTCGGCGTTCCGTGGGTAGGACTGGGTGAAAAAGAAGCTCACCCTCGCCGGGCTGGTGGCCGCGACGTATTTCATGGTCGCGGGCGGTCCCTACGGCCTCGAAGAACTGGTGCAGAAGGCTGGCTACCACACGGCGCTGCTTCTCCTCGTGGCGACGCCGCTGCTGTGGAGTCTGCCCACGGCTCTCATGGTGGGTGAATTGGCCAGCGCGATTCCGGAGGAGGGCGGCTACTACGTCTGGGTCAAGCGGGCCATGGGGCCATTCTGGGGTTTTCAGGAAGCCTGGCTCTCTCTCTGCGCCAGCGTCTTCGACATGGCTATCTACCCCACGCTCTTTCTGCTCTATTTGGGACGACTGTGGCCCGCGGCGTCCCAGGGAACGGTCAGCCTGGTAGCGGGCGTCGCGGTTCTGGTCGTCTGTGCGGCTCTCAACTTGCGCGGTTCACGGGCCGTGGGCAGGGCGTCCGAACTGATGGGGGTGTTGCTTTTGGGGCCGTTCGTTGTCATGGCCATCCTCGCCTTCACCGGGATCTCAGGACCCAGTCCAGTCCGCGCGGCCGTGCCCGGCAACGATGTCGTGGGTGGCATGTTGGTCGCCATGTGGAATTTCATGGGCTGGGACAATGCCTCCACCGTCGCGGGCGAAGTGGATCGGCCGCAGCGCACCTATCCGCTGGCCATGCTCATCACGGTGTCTCTGGTGGCGTTGACCTACCTCCTTCCCGTTGCCGGGGCAGCGCACGCAGGTCTCAACCCGAGCGGCTGGGTCACGGGTTCGTGGGTTGCCGTGGGCGACATCCTGGGTGGGCGCTGGCTTGCGCTTGCCATGGTCGTGGGGGGGATGCTTTGCGGTTTCGGAATGACCAATGCGCTCGTCATGTCGTACTCACGCCTGCCCCTGGTGCTTGCCTTGGATGGCTGCTTGCCGCGGGTGTTTGCCCGCCAGCTGCCCGGTAGCAGGACACCCTGGGTATCCATCTTGGTGCTGACGGCAGCCTGGTCTGTGGCCTTGGGACTTGGTCTAGAGCGCCTCATCGAACTGGACGTTCTGCTCTACGGCCTGTCACTCATGCTTGAGTTCGCTGCCCTGGCGATCTTGCGTGTGCGCGAACCCGCCCTGCGGCGCCCCTTTCGCATTCCTGGCGGCCTTGCGGTTGCCATCTTGCTGGGCGCTGGGCCTGCGGCGCTTCTGGTGCTGGCTTTCGCGCGCGAACGGCACGACCACCCGGGGCAACTCGGGACGCTCACGCTTGCTCTGGCTCTCGCAGGGGCTGGCCCGCTTGTGTATGCGTTGGTCGCGCATAGACGGCAGCGCCACTCTTCTGAAGGGCGGAACTAGGGCGGAAGTCCGCCGGAGCGGGTCTTGAAAAGATCCAGGAGCTGCTTGCGACGCTCGCTGTCGGGGAACATCCGTTGACAACGATCCAGGGTCGCTTCAGCCTCGGCGAGTCGGGCCGTTTGCGCCTGTGCATTGGCGAGCCACTCGCACGCCGGGCGCAGGCTCGGCATCCTGTTCAAAGCCTGCTGGAAGTGGACTTCCGCCTCGGCGTAGTCGTGGACGTGCGCGGCCGACCAACCCAACGTCAGATCCCGCCATGGCGAATCGGGCGTGGGCAGAAGGGGCCGCGGCGGCGTGCGATCCGCACGTAGCAGCAAGGTTGCCACGTGGTCGGAGTAGAGCGGTCGCCAGCGGTCAGATTTGAGGAGCTGTTCGATTTGCTTGGGGTCACGTCGGGGCCACAGAACGAAATCAGCCCCTGAGTCCCAGACCACATCCTCCCATCCGTGGTGCAGGCTCGCGACCCGTTGGTATTGTCGATAGGTCTTCGCGTCGAACACCGTGCCCGCGCGACCGTCGATGAAGACCTGCAGGCGTCCTTCCGTCCGCAACTCGACGTAGCCGCCCCAGTTGTAAAAGGTGAAGACCTTGCCTTCGAGGTGGTTTGCCTCGACGAGATTCATGGTTTCGACGGGGAAGCTCTCGAGCGAGGTCAGGTAGAGAAAGGCGTTGCCGGAGAGCGGATAGGGCAGTAGCCGCAGGCCGCCCCAGATCACCGCCACCACCGGCGGGGCGAGCAGCCAAACGCGCGGTCGGTCCAGCCGGGGCAGGCTACGTGCGATGCGCAGCCGCAGCCAAGAAAGCCCCATCGCCAGGGCGGGAGCGAGGAGCAGACTTTGCGAAATGCCGAAGAGCGGAATGAAGCGGCGGCTCTTGATCGACATGGCCAGCGTGACCAGCCCGATGATCAAACTCGAAAGCGTAAGTCGAGGGTGCCGCCGGTAGATGCCCAAACCCAGCGCTATCGAGGCGGAAACTACAAAGGCTGCAATCGAGGGGTAGTACAGGCTACTGCGGATGCCTCCCGGCTCGTATGGGGGCAGCCATTCGGCCACGCGAAGAAAGGGCGAATGACTGTCTTGGGCAAATCGGATCGGCCACAGGAGAGCGTCGCTTCCGTTGGCGTTGACGAAACAGGCGAGTAGGCAGGCAAGACCGATGACGGCCGCTCGTCGAGGGATCTCGCCGTAGAAGATTGAAACTACCAGCACCATGATAATGGTGAACAATCCCAGCAGAAAGCCGCTGTGCAGGTTCGCCCACAGCATGAGCACCAGGGGAAGAACCCACAGCCTGCGCGACAAGGGCAGCGCCAAAGAGAGAACCACGACAAAACCCAGGAACGTGTGGAGCTGCGGCCGGATGTCGAGGAAGGGCGCCCCGATGGCAAGAGCGGCCAGGGTGGCCAAGTAGGCGCTCCCTGAAGATCCGCAGATCTGCCGCAGCAAACGGAAGAGCAGGCCGAACGTCGCGACCAGGATGCCCCACTTCCACCACACCAGAGAAGCCATGCCGAAGACTTTTCCCCAGGCGTGAAGGATGAGGTCGGTCAGCCACTCGGGATGGAACCAGGGCCGGCCATGGGCGGTAAAGGAGAATGGGTCGGCAAAGTCAAAAATACCGGTCTGCGCAATCCAGCGACCGCTGGCAAGGTGCCACCAGAGATCCGAGCCCTGCATCGTAGTGAAACCAAAGGACCAGCAGGTCAAGATGACGGCGAGCCACCAGAGGAGCGAAACCGATCGCGGCTCGGGCGAGGGCATTGCCGGTGAGCTACCTTTGCTTGCAGGTGTCGCCCGACTCGAAGGTGTGGGCTTGTTCTTGGCGCTCGCGTTCCGCATCCCCGACCGCCTTCTACTCCTGGCCCGGACACTATTCGAGACGAAAGAGGCGAGAGTTCCCGACCTGCGCGATGAATCGCAGGCTCTCCGCGGCCCGGCCAGAAGCGTAGATTCGATAAAGGAAGGGCGCGGCCCGCTTGCAGCGCGGAGTGAGGTGCACGACCCGGACGCCACGAAGCCTGCAATCTCGAATGAACGCATCCTCGGATGCGAGGGAGATCCCGTGGGCGTCGTTCTTTGCATGGTAGAAAGGAAGGTCAAGCCATCCTCCGCTGTACGATGGCCGATACGGCGGGATGCCGCGAAAGTAGAGGTAGAGGTCGGTCGAATAGACCTGCCGGGCATCGGTAATCTGCTCGCGGGAAAGCACGTGTTCGAGTGCACGATAGTTTTCGGAGGCTGTCCGCCACGAAGCGGCAGTCGTGATGTCCTTCGTCGCGCATGCGCCGAGAAGGAGCGCCAGCAAGACCCACGCGGCAGGTCGCAGCCACGGGGCGGGAGTCGCGACACTGCGCCATCGGGCGACCCACAGGGCGTGGCCTGAAACCGCCAGAAAGGAAAGGGACACCGGTAGACCGAGAAGGACCGCTCTGCCACTGTCGGCACTGGCCATGGCACCGGCATAGAGAAGGCAGAAACAGAGCCAGAGCGCCGCCGGTCGCCTCAGGGAGTTTTCCTTCGGGAAGAAACAGAGAATGAGGGGCGCGGACAGGGTCGGAAAGATCCGGACAAAGCTAGCGAAGTAGGACGACAGGAAGACCGATGGATTGGATAGGATGATGGACAGTGGCGTGCCCAGCGAAGGGATCTCGGCCGTGCGGTACCAGTTCACGGGATGCATGTGCTGGTAGATGTTGAACGCCTGGTAGGTCTGGAATGGCGAATGCCCGGACAGGACATTCACGGCAATTTGGCAACCATAGACAAGTGCACACGATGCCAGTGCGAGCATGACCCCAGCAATCCGCTTCCGGTAGGCGAGTGCTGCCGCGACCAGGAGGAATACGCCGGCCAGCAAAGCGTGGTACCGCCACAGGGCGGCCAGGCCCAGGAGCCCACCCGCAAGTGCATACCACCATCTCCGTGGCGTGGGCGCGAGTAGCGCCAGCAGGAGGACGTACGTGCCTACTGTAAGGAACACCATGGCGCCCGAATCAGCACCCGGCGTGTACAGGTAGTCAAAGACCTGTGGAAAGGCGACCACGAGAATAGCGGCAATGAGAGACGGTAGAATTCCAAGTCCGCGGAGCCGAAAAACTCCCAGCATCGAGAAAGCCAGGAGCCAGGTCAGCAGCGCATTGATGCCCAGGGCCGATAACGGTGGATATCCGAGGCGAGGCAGCAGGCGAAGCAGCACCGTGTAGCCCACGGGGAAGAAGCCGTCGTAGAAGGTATCTAGGTGACGGGAATCGAGTCTTTGCGAGAGGTCGTAGTTACCCCAAAAATCGTTTAGAGGCGTGTGAAAATCCGTCAGAACTCCCACCAGCGCAATCACGACCGCGAATGGAAGTGCGGCGCAGGCAATCCGCGCAACAGCTTCCAGTCGAGATCTCTCCAGGCCTTGGCCCGCCATCGACGGACAGAATACGCCATTTCTCGTGGGTGGGTGAGGCCCGCCGATGGCCGGGGTCGGATTCACGACTCCGCGCTGATGACCCTCGCGGCGCCGCATCCTGCTCGACCTCACGGGAGATGTAGGTGTAAAGTCATCGTGCGTGGAAGATTCGACTGCAACCGAGACCGGCGTGTCGGTGGTGATTCCTGTGTACAATAGCGCGGAAATCCTGCCAACCTTGCTCGATCGTTTGGCCGCCGTCTTGCCCCAAGCGGCTGCATCCTACGAAGTCATCCTGGTCAACGACGGCAGCCGCGACAACAGCTGGACGCGCATCCAGGAACTGGCCGCGCGCTATTCATTCGTGCGCGGCTTCGAGCTCATGCGCAACTTCGGACAGCACAATGCGCTTCTGGCCGGCGTGCGTGCTGCGCGTTTCGATGTCGTGGTCACCATGGACGACGACCTTCAGCATCCACCGGAGGAAATCGGCAAGCTGCTGTCAGCTCTGACCGCTGACAAGGACGTGATCTATGGGGTCCCAGAGGTGCTGCCCCATTCCCACGGGCGAAATTTCGCTTCACGCTTGACCAAGCTGGTCCTGCAGAAGGCCATGGGCGCTGAGATTGCCAGCCGAGTGGACGCGTTCCGTGCCTTTCGCACACAAGTCCGCGAGGCGTTCGCCAATTTCATGGGCGTGTACATCTCGCTGGACGTACTCCTGACCTGGGGGACCAGTCGATTTGGCATGGTCACCGTCGACCATCATCCGCGCCGCGTGGGACAGTCGAACTACAACTTTCGCAAGTTGATGACCCACGCACTCAACATGATGACCGGGTTCTCGCCCCTGCCCTTGCAACTGGCCAGCCTCCTGGGCTTTGGCACGACGGTGTTTGGCGTGCTTGTGCTGACCTATGTGCTCATTCGGGCGTTCGTCCAAAAAGGCGCGCCGCCTGGCTTTCCACTCTTGGTTTCCATCATTTCGATATTCTCCGGGGCCCAACTGGTGGCGCTGGGGATCATCGGCGAATACCTGGCACGGGTTCACACACGGTCTCTGGATCGACCGCCCTATGTGGTGCGCGACAAGACCTCATGAGGTCAGCGACCTCTGTTATCGCGACCTATCGCTTTCTGAAGACAAACAGCTTTTGGGTTCCGTAGTCCCCCACGGCGGGCAATTGGGCGAACCAGCGATTCCATTCCATGTCGGGGTTAGCGACATTGACCGTCGCTCCGAGGGCTTGAGCGAGCAAGGGTTTTAGAACCCGAGTGCCTAAGTAATAGGTACTTGCGAAGTTGACAAGTTTGACCAATTCAAGCCTCGGAGCAACTGCGTTGCAGACATCGTCCTGGTCCACGTACCAGTTAAATGGAGGCATTGGAATCTCAGGCAATCCCCATTCACGCCGGAACGCATTGAGTTGCCGCCATCCCTGAAGGGTAGCCTCGGACAGCAGCAATAATCCTCCCGGCTTCAACACGCGGACACATTCCCCAAGGCCCTGTACCTGCCGAGTCCAATTCCCTAAACCAATGATTACGCGAATGACGACTACCTTGTCGTAGGTATTGTCCGGCTCATTCAATCTGGTAATATCGCCGACGTCAAAATCCACGGAGCCGCGCAGTCCGGTAATGACGTTCCCGAGCCGTGCGCGCGCTTCGGCGATCATTTCTGGAATGAAATCCAGGCCACGTATGGCGACCCGTCTCTGCCCTGCGAACTGAATCGCGGAGTATCCATTGGCACAGCCAATATCCAAAACGCCTTCGCCGTCAACAAGGTACTTCAGAATCTCGCGAATCTCCATGTCAATGACGTGGAAGTCGGACCATGAAGCCGCGGGTGATTGGCCATGTTCCACCGCCTGTTGGGACCAATATCCACGTATTTGGTCAAGAGTGAACTTGTCGTCACTCATTGTCCAGACTCGTTCGCAGGTTCGCAGGAGAGGTCTGCGCAACTGCAACCATTGCAGGAGCGGAAGACGGAAACGCAATGCACCATGGAGGTCTTGGGGATTTCGATGAGCATCGGGACGCAAACCGTACCACGTGGTGAGACCTTGGTGAATACCCCAGAAACCGTCGTGTTTGCGCGAGGCTGGGTGCCCCGGGAGCAGTGACGTGCGGAGAAGAAATCTGGCCTATTCGACCGATGCGTCCAAGACATCCTTGAATCGCCTACTGGTCGCGAGCAATCTATAGGGGCGAGCTGGCTCGCCAGGGAGGTACTGCGATGCGCGACTATTTTAAGATTTGTCTTCTGCCAGTTGCTCTCGCCGCCGTGGTTTTCGGCTTGCAGATTTCTGCTTGCAACCCGGGCTCGAACGGCACCGTCGGAAGCGACGGCGGAATCACCGGCTCGCGTGGCGGGGCGGGTGGCACCTTTCTCACGCTCACGAATCTTGGCCTCGGGGGCGTAAGCAGCAACAACGGTGGCGCCGGGGGATCCACGGGCGCTCCTGCGTGGCCACCCGTGGGCTACGTGAACGTCACCAACGTTTCGTACGGCGCGTATGCTTTGGGACCGCTCCTCTCCTCGCTGGCAGCCTCAACTGGAGGGCAGAGCGGCTCTGGCGGGGGAGGGGGAACCTCCGGCGCGTGCGCTGGACTCTTTGGTGTTGTTCGCGACTTCAAGATGGGCGACCAGCCAGGCGGACACCCAGATTTCCAAGTGCCAAGCCCTACCGACGATCGGGGAATCGTGACCGACACCCTTGGCGGCGATGGAAAGCCGGTCTATGCAAACCCCGGGGGAACCACGCCCACGACAACTGGGCAGGCCAATTTCGACCAGTGGTATCGCGATGTGGACGGGGTCAACATGAGCTACGTCCTTGGCCTTCACTTTGTCCAGAATGGGAATGTCGTCACCTTCGCTGCCTCGATCGGCAATACTGGGGTCGCCAACTCGTACTACTTCCCACTCGACGGGCAGGGTTGGAACGACCAGGCTCGTGGCGATGATGGAAAGATGCACAATTTCGCTTTCACCACGGAAATTCACACCTCGTTCACCTACAACGGCGGAGAAGTCTTTACCTTCCAGGGCGACGACGATGTGTGGGTCTTCATCAACAACCACCGGGCCATCGATCTTGGGGGAATCCACAAGCAGGAAACCCAAACCGTGAATCTCGATGCGCAAGCTTCGACTCTCGGAATCAGTACGGGCAATTCCTATGACCTCGCCGTCTTCAATGCGGAACGGCACACCACGCAATCGAATTTCCGCATCGATACCACCCTAGTGTTCACGGATTGCGGGCAGATCAACGGCATCATTTTCTAGCGCCTATTGACGAGGATCAGTGGACCTCGCCAGCCCTAGTCGACTTGAACAGCGGGACTGTTACGGATTCCCTGAAGGCACCAATGGGCCAGGCAGGAGATGAAACGCACACGGAACGAAGCCGGGGAGGGCGCAGGCGCGAGATTGAGGACGCCGCCGACAATCCGCAGGCATTCGGTCCGAGCGCCTCAAATGCGACCAGAGGCCGCCGGCGTGACTTCGAGCACGGCCCGCCCATGGAGGCCGCATCGCATTCGGAGTACACTGGCAGTGCGAAGAGGGCATGGCATGGACCGGGTAAACCGCACGGGGAGAAACGAGGGCTGGTTGCTGATTGGCGCGGCCTCTGCGTTGCTTGGTCTGCTGTCCGTCGCGAGCTGCTCCGACCCTCTTCGCGGTGGGCTGCCGGGTACTGGAGGTTCCGCAGGTGGCGGAATCGGTGGAACCATTTCACACGGCGGCGTCTCCGGCCCGTCCGGCGGCGGTGGTGTCGTATCCTTTGGCGGCATCTCCGGTTCATCTGGCGGGAGCGCGGTCGGTGGTGCCTCTGGCTCCGGAGGAGCAACGGTTCCCCTCCGACACCGGAGCACGCCTGCGTCTTGCCCTTCGCAGCGCGGTTCTGGGCCTCCGTTCTGCGCCGGCGGGACTTGCGCCAGCCAGCCCTACCCGTCCGGCGTTCCTACGACGTGCTCCACCGACTCCCAGTGCACACACGGGGCGAACGGCCGCTGCTTCCCCGGGGAAGGCCTGGTCACGGCCGGCGGATGCTCGTACGACGAGTGCTCCACCGACTCGGATTGCGGAGCGAGAACGCCCTGCCTTTGCCGTAGCTCGTCCACGGACAACAGCGCGAATATGTGCGACGTTGGTGGCAATTGTGCCCTGGACTCGGATTGCGGCCTAGGTGGATATTGCTCTCCCTCGATGGAGACCTGCTACTCAACAAATCCCGAAGCCGAGGTCGAGGGCAGAAACCGTGGCAATCCGAACCCCTACTATTGTCATACGGCATCGGACCTCTGCATCAACGATTCGGACTGCGCGCCACTCGACGCGGGAACAGCCACCACGTCCCCCCTAGCATACACACCCTGCGCTTACAACGTGCAGGACGAACGCTGGGAGTGTACCCAGTTCGTTTGCGGCTTTCCGTGACCCTCTTCGTTTGGCGGCGGCACGGTGCCGACCAGTTCACCTTCGAGGCATGCAAGAGCCAAACGGATGGATGAAGAAGGCTTTCGCATCCGCTTCACCGCTAGAAGCCTCGACTGCCACGTTATCAGTCGCCAAGCTTGTCCCTTACGAGGTCATAGTTGTAGGCGTTGACGGCCTCCATGATCTCCCTCTCCCTATACAAAGCGCACAGACCCTCGGAGAGGATAGCCAGCAACCCTCCGGCTGCCAGTAGCTTTGCGCCACTTGTCCATTCTCTGTTGCTATCCGCGACCGTCACGCCCCCAACGATGAGCCCGACTCCGGCCAAGGCGAACGCGACCGTGGCGCCATGAAATATCCTCGCGTGGGAGGCGTGTTTCTTCGCTTCCGTGGACCCTGCCACCGCCTCATCCGGTACAACCGAAAACCACCGCGGCCCAACCATCTGGCCATTCTTCGAAAGTTTGAGTCCGAGCGGGCTCCACGGCGAGGACTCCACACGCAGGAATTGCTGTTCGATGCGAAGCTGCCGGTCGGTAAGCGATCTTGAGGCTGGGCTCGCCGGTGATGCTTGGTCAGCGAGATTTGTCTGGGCCGTGGCGCTTCCTGAAGAAAGCAAGCACAGCGCAAATCCCACGCTGGCTGGAAGCCCCCATCTGCCATGGGCTAGGATGAAGAACATCTGATACCTTCTCCTCGTTATCCCCGGTCGCTTTGTCGGACGAATAGGGCTCGCACATTGGTGTGGCAGGAATGAAAAGGCGTCGGTCACAGCCCGCCGTGGAAGCGACCAAATCCGCGGGCAGCCATGATGGATATGGCCACGACACCCACACCGAGGACGACCACGTGCTTGGTGTTCCGCAGGTCGAACTTCCCCACGCGGCACACGAGCAGGTAGCCGATGGCCAGGTTCAGCAGACCCCACAAGACGTTGACCGTCGAGGAAGATAGACCTTCGCCTGGCGGCGATGCGAATGGACTCTGGAAGGGGTGTCCTGAGATTCCATTTCCAAGATGCGGGAGCGTGTTCGCCAGGAAGGCCCCGCCGAAAAAGTACGCGACGTAGTGGTACCAACGCATTTCTGCCTCCATTCTTGAACGCCACTTTCCTGCCAGGGTCGATGGGTGTCAAGGCGAGCCGGGAAACAGGACAGAATTGGTTCTCAGCTCTCCGGCAAGCACCCGCCCAAGATAGCCTTCCAACCGTTCCGTGCAGCACACGCAGCCCAAAGGCGTCCTGCACGCCACCGCACCCGTCCCCGATCCGAGACCGAGTACTATTTGCCGACAACCAGCACGACGAAGGTGCCGGGCAAGATGGGTGCCCGCGGCTTCGGTGTGGTCTCTGATGGTGCTGGCTTGTCTCCAAACTGAGCCGCCGCCAGAAACACCCGATGCGACGACGTGTCCACGGCCAAGGTTCGTGCTCCGAGCTGCGTGCTGAGATTCTGGACCACGTGGTAACTGTCCGCAGTGTCCTGATGGATGACCGACAGCGTGCCGTCCTTGCCGCAGGCGTTGAACACATCCCCGGTCGTGGGATCGAATTCGGTACCATCGACGCCAGGGCCGATGGCTAACGTGGTGACGACCTTGCCGGTAGTGGCATTGACCACGGCCATCATCTTGTTACCACATCCCACGAACAGGCGGCGATGCTTGGCGTCCACGGCCAGGCCGGTCGGTTCTTCACACGGTGCTAGGGGATAGCGGCCGGCAACCACCATCTTCTTCGAGTCGATACGCACAATCTCGCTTCGATCCTCTACGTTGACCCATACGTTGCCATGACCGTCGACGCGCCCAACCTCCAGTGCGCCGCCCACATTGAGCGTCATGGTGACCTTATTGGTCCCAGGTTCGATCACCGTGACCTCGCCGCTGGCGTGGTTGAACACAAAGAGTTGCCGTGCCGCCGGATCGTAGGTCAAGGCATCCGGGCCCTTGCCGGTACTCTTGATCTCGCCGGTGGCTTTGAGCGTCTTGGGGTCGAACACCGTCACCATGTCGGATTTTCCGTTGGTGATGAAGCCTTTGCCGATCCCAGGCGCGACGCTGATACCGTGCGCGCCTACAAGGCCGGCAATCACCCCGATCACAGACTGCGAAGTCGTATCGATCACCGCCACTTCGGTGGCGTGCGCGAGGTACAGCCGGTGGGCGGCCTCATCCAGGTAGACGAAGTCGTAGCCACCGTCGCCAGGGACCGGGATCTTGTGCAAGACGTGAAACGGTCTTGCTGACTCACCTTCGAACTTGTGTCCAGCCGCTTGCGCGTTCGCAGCCGGCACGCTTGTGGCAGATAGGAGCACGATCAACGACGAAAGCCGCCTCGCCAGCATCCACGGGGAGGAAGAGAGAGTCGTGGACGGCTGGGGACTGGACGCATCAATGGAAGCAGGCATGAGCAAAGCCTTGCACCGATTTCCATATATGCACCTCGAATTGAGTGTTTCCCGAGGCGGCCACTTCCAGTGGGCAAAGGTTGGCCATCCATGTCCCAGCTGCGATTCAGGACATTTGGGAGTTTTGCGCGCACCTGCAACACGGTGGGGCTGGTGGGCGAAGGCTGGGTATCGGCACGAGAGCCCCCGGACAGACCAAGGGCAGGACCAGAACCATGCTCAATAGCACCGACGCTCTGGCTGTGTATGCTTGGGTGGACGATCATGCGCCTCCAACTCCTGTCCGACCTGCACTTCGAGTTTCACCGGGACGGTGGGCGCGCCTTCGTGGACTCGCTCGACCCAACCGGCATTGACGTGCTGGTGCTCGCTGGCGATGTCGCCGATGCGGAAGGGCTTCTCCCGGCACTCACGCTGCTGTGCAGGCGGTTTCGCAATGCTTCTGTGGTGTTCGTCCACGGCAATCACGAGTTCTACGGTTCAGATCGCAACTCCGTTCTCGACATCACGAAGCGTGCGCAGGCCGAAAACCCCAATCTCGTTTGGCTCGACAGCTCGGGCGCTCAACTTCACGGGTTCAACTTCCTTGGAGCGCCGCTGTGGTTCCCGCGCTCCACCGTCGATGAAAGGCTCAAAAATGCGATGAACGACTTCTCCGCCATCAAGGACTTCGAGTCATGGGTGTACGAAGAGAACGCGAGGGCCGTTGTCTTCTTCGAGCAGCAGCTACGCCCCGGCGACATCGTCGTCACTCACCACCTGCCATCACAACGCTGTGTCGCACCCCAGTTCGCGGGACATTCGCTCAACCCGTTCTTCGTGTGCGACCTCACAGGGCTGATCATCGAACGCCGGCCGCACCTCTGGTTGCACGGGCACTCACATGCCTCCGTGCACGTTCAAATCGGGGAGACCACCGTGCTGTGCAATCCGTTCGGATACGCGGTCGAAGAACCGAATCACGAGTTCTTGGATCGGCTTGTGGTGGAACTCTGAGATGACGACCCCGCAGGCTCGCAACCCGCTTCATGGAATCACCCTCGAAATGATCGTGACCGAGCTGGTCGCGCATTTTGGCTGGCCTGAACTTGGCCAGCAGGTCAACATCCGCTGCTTCACCAGCGACCCGAGTATCGGTTCCAGTCTGAAGTTTCTGCGCCGGACGCCGTGGGCGCGGGCGAAAGTCGAAAGCTTGTACCTGTTCATGCTACGTGAACGGGCATGCCAGGCTCGGCGGGAATCGCTCTGAGATTCTGGGCACTACTGCTTTCCCAGCAGCTCGGTGGGGTTGGGCGCCGCCCTTGCGTTGACGGTGGGCGGTGGCGCTCGGTGCACCACGGGGCCAGCATCAGCGGCACCACTGTTCGCCGATCGTTCGCCGGCAAAGCTGGTCGATCTCGTCGATGCATTTGTCGATGTCTTTGCGGTCTCCAAGCAGGTTCATGTTCGGGCGGCAGTAGGGGCGATTGGCGATGGCGATGACCGATTCCAGTGCGACGCCACCAATCGATCCGCTGAGGATGTTGTTCACCAGCCAGCAGCCGGTGCTGAAGAGCATCATCATGCGCATGGTCAGGCCGCGCGTGTGAAAGACGGCCACGGTAGACACGCAGGAGCCAATCACCGTCAGCCAGCCTGAAGGCGTTTTTGCAAAACAGAGCCCAGCACAGATGTGCAGCGCTACGAACAACACAGAAAGCCAGGCAGCGCGCATCCTCAGCGACAAAGAGGTGCGCACTGCGGTGGTCAGGGCGTTGGCCGCTGCCGTGGGAACGCCCAACAGCCAGAAGTGGGGGACATAGACCAGCGACTCGCTGGCGACCAGTATTTTCTGCCGACGGTCGCTCTTCTGCAGAAATGCGGCGACTCCTAGGACAACGGCGAGATAGCCCAAACACTGGGCGGGAGAGAATATCGATGTTGTCATGAAGAGTTAAAACCTGGGAGTTCGCAGGGGTGAGTTCCATTTTAGCAGGTGGTAGGCAGTACAGCTCACGCTCAGCTCGGCCGTAGATCGTGGCGACACCGGGGCCGAAGATCTGACTTCACTGCGTTGATTTGGTTGTGCGACCATGAGAACATCACGTTCTTGGAGGGCAGACCTATGCGCGAGCAAGAGATGCGAATGCGCGTTGTTCGTTTCCTCAAGATTCGAATGCGCAATGCGATCCTGCCTGCAACTGTCGGGATTGGACTCGCCGTTGGGATGTGCGAAGGAGCCAAGGGTGGTGCTCTACATGGCACCGATTCCTTCGGATGCATCAGCCGAAGTTATGCCGCCGGGTGTTCCCATCTACGGCGTTTTCTTCCCCGACTCGGCCCCCAACTTGAGCACTGATAGCATTGATGCCCAAGCGTCGGACAATTTCCCTGCGCTTGACGGTGGATCGGGTCTCGACATAGCCACTGATGAACTAATAGTGTATTGAGCTCCGCTCATCCCCATTCGCTTCGATCTGATTGCCGATTTCTCCGACAGGGCCTACCATGGCTGGAAACAACTGCCAGGAGTACCGATGCCCACGTCAGATCCGAACATCACCGTCATCGTCGAGACTTTCGCCATTCAAATCACCGCTGCCGTGGAAGCAGCCATGGTCGACCGACTCCAAGCTGCCATCGCCGGTGCCTTCGGCGCTCCACAAAAGCGCGGACCAGGTGGACCGGCAAAGCAGGCTGTCATGGCTGTGGCACCTGTGGCGGCAAAACCGGCGGGAAAGAAGACGCGGCCAAAGCAATTTTGCCCAGTACCCGGCTGCAAGAACACAGCAGCACCAATCTTCGGCATGGTCTGCAAGGACCACAGGAACGTGGCCAAGTCGAAGATCAAGAAGTACCGGGAAGAGCGCAAAGGCAAGACCGCAACTGGGAGCGCAGCAAAGCCTTTGGCGACGAGAAAGGTGAAGAGGGCTTCGCCCAAGGTGGCGCGGGCGCGGAAACTCCAAGGACAGTATCTGGGTGCCCTGAAGTCGCTCAAGGGCGCGAACAGGGCGAAGGTCAAGGCGGTCGCCAAGGACAAGGGTGTCGCCGAGGCCGTGAAGCTGGCGCTGGGGATGAAGAAGTAGCTGGGCACTAGGGTAAGGTTCCGGAGCCCGGCATGAAGAGTTCTGCTTCGCCCGCCTGGAAGTGCCGTGTGGGGATGCGGTTCCTCATGCTGGGGGCAACGGGAATTGTCTCGGCCTGTGGAGGAAATCCCACTGTACCCGGACCCGCTGCGGGCGATGCAGGTCGAGAAGTTCTATTGGAGGTCCTGGATGGCAGCACGGATGGCGGCATGGCGTGCCAGACATTTCCCGACGCTGCTGGACCCGAGGTTCCTGCCCTACTAACCTTCGACGGCGGCGTGCCCCTCGACCGGCTTGCCTATGCGCTCGCCGTGGTTCGATGCAATTACTGGAACCGCTGCTCTCCCCTTGCTCCTTACGTCATAGGCCAATGCATCGATGCCTTGAGCCACAATGGCGCGTGGAACTTCACCACCCGCACTTGGCGCGCGGGAATTATGGGTGAAACCATCAGTTTTGGGTTTCCCAACGCTGCGCTCTTTCAAGCCGTCGCAGCGGGTCTGGTCAAGTATGACCCGGACCAAGAGAGTGCATGCCTGCAGGCGCTGCAAGCGCAGAGCTGCCATGGCGATGACCTCTGGGAGAATGTTCCCGCTGCGCGCTCGGAGAAGACGTCACGCCGATGTGGACGATTTCCCGCCAAAGCAAGCGCCAAAAGGAACGATGCCAGCGGACCGCCGCACGATAATGATCGCCTTGAGCACCGAGACGAAGACGCGAGCGGCGAGAGCGAACACGACGCGATCTCGCGCACGGATGCGGGGCTTGGGCACCGAACATTGCAGCGCGATGATCTGCTGGCGAAGAACAACATTTTCCGCGAGGAGCGCAGCGCGTGAGCGGAAGGCACAACGCAGCGTGCTCAGCTCGGTCTTGAGGATTTCGATGAGCATCGTCGCGCAAACCCTACCACGAGGCGATCCCTGGAAAATCATAGCGGAAATGGCCGCCGGCTCGGCTCGGTACCGGTCACCACAGCGAGAGGAACCATCAAGGGCTGGACAACACCCTGATTGATGGCAGTTGCACAGGCCGTTGACGGACAGAGTGCAATTAGGATCGCGCGTTCCTACAAGCTATTGTCCAATGAGCATGAGCCTCGCCGTTGGCTCGGGTCACTAAAAGGAATGAAGCTTACCATGCTGCGAGCTGCCACTTTGTGTGCCGTGGGAATTCTGGCTCTAGGAGTTTCCGCGTGCAGCGGATCGGGACACGGTGATGGCCAAGGTGGCAGCGGCCCAGCGGCCTCGGGCGGTACGTCCGAGACCGGCGGCAGCGGGAGGGGCGGCTCGTCGGCGAACGGTGGCACTGGCTCGGGCGGCGTCGGGACCGGTGGCCGAACGGGGACCGGTGGCCGAACGGGGACCGGCGGCGCTACGGGCAGCGGCGGCCTGACCGGCTCGGGCGGTGCTTCAAGTTCAGGCGGCGTGGTCGGTACCGGCGGCAGCGTGGGGGGCGGTGGCAGCCTAGGAACCACCAGCGTCGGGACCGGCGGCATCGTCGGATCGGGCGGGGTGGTCGGGACCGGCGGCCGGATCGGGACCGGCGGCACGACTGGGCGCGGCGGTGCGACTGGCACCGGCGGCGTGGTCGGCACGGGCGGCGCGACGTCTGGCACGGGCGGCGCGACGCCCGGCACCGGCGGCACCACCACGACCAGCACCACGCCCCCCGGCGCCTGCCAGGAATCGACGTGCGGCTCGCACAAGTGGGCCTGCTGGCCGGTGCCGACTCCGCCCAGCGAGAAACTGACTCATCCGCAGAGCTATACCGATCTGGGCAACGGGGCCGTGCGCGACAACGTCACCTGCCTCGTGTGGGAGAAGGCCAATCCCTCGACCCAGGGCACCTGGCAGGCCAGTGTCGATCGCTGCGCGGCTCTGGGCACCAGCAACTACGCTGGTTTCAACGACTGGCGGCTGCCCACCCGGATGGAGATGGCAAGCTTGATCGATCCGACGTTGGGCAGGACTGCCTATGCGTCCCCACCCTTCACGACCACCAGCGGAGCCTACACCACGGGTTCCTATTGGTGGGAAACCATTCAGGGGATAAACGGCGCCAATCTGGCTTGGGGCTATGGTGCGAACGGGATGACCAGCAATGCCTATTCTTTGGCCGGCACCAACTTCGTGGCGAGATGCGTCCGCGGCAATGGCACCGGCGAGGCGCCCAACGCGCTCGCCGTCGAGCCTCCGAATCACTAC
>Ga0265329_10000135_pt1 | contig 35327 bp, 31 predicted proteins | sample 41627metaG_FD_202091 | JGI IMG/M metagenome (GOLD analysis project Ga0265329, IMG submission 202091) | Rhizosphere microbial communities from Carex aquatilis grown in University of Washington, Seatle, WA, United States - 4-16-27 metaG | ecosystem: Host-associated > Plants > Roots > Rhizosphere...
GCTCTATTGGTCCATACGCGGCGATTCATGGCCGAGTTGCGCGGCCGCAATATCGACGTCGTGGATCTCTATTCGCCACTTGTGGGCGAACAGCGCGAGCGGCCCGACCGCCCTCGCCTTTACCTGGCTGCGGATACGCACTGGACCGGGGAGGGCGCGCGCCTGGTGGCATCGCTCCTCGCCGAGCAGGTGCGTGCCGTCGCGGGCGCGAATACCTTGCAGCCCCAGCGCAGCTACCGTCGCGAAATGGTGACTGTGGCTCGACGCCCCGACATTCCGCGCATGAGTCGCCTGCCTGGCGAGGCAACGGCTTTTCCAGCCGAAAGCACTGCCGCCTATCGCGTGCTCGACGAAGCGGGCGAGCCCTACGCCGACAGCGACGACGCCCAGATCCTTCTCCTTGGCGACAGTTTCTCGCGCATCTACCAGACCGACGAGCCCGAGGCCGCTGGCCTTATCGCCAATCTCGCCTACGAGCTACACACGCCGCTGACATCGATCGTGAACGATGGCGGCGCCTCGACCCTGGTTCGCCAAGAACTCGCCCGCAACCTCGATCTTCTGCGTGGCAAACGCATCGTCATCTGGGCCTTCGCCGAGCGCGACCTGCGCTTCGGCATGAAGGGGTGGCAGAAGATCGCGCTGGAAGAATAGTGCCCTTCCTCTCCGGCCACCCGCTTGTCTTGTCGACGCGTGTGGCTGGCCGCTATCGGAGACTCTTCTGGCCGCGGGGATTGACCCGTTCTTCACCTTCGCGCTACTTGTAGGTCTAGTGAAACTGGTCCACAGCACGAGCGGTCAAAGGTCGCAGGATGCGCTTGCCGAGCTGGCGCGCCTGGCTGGGCATCGTGATCGCCGTGCAACACAAAGACTGGTGCAAGAGGTAGGACCGGCGATGCTTCGCGCTGTACGCAAAGTTCTCGGGCACGGCACCAACGACGTGGAAGACGTCCTGCAAGAGGCGGTCGAGGGCTTGCTGCTAGCGCTCGTATCATTTCGAGGTGAGTGCACCGTGCTTCACTTCGCGTGTCGTGTGGCGGTTCTGACCGCGCTTGCGTCACGCCGCCGGGCAAGCTTTCGCGCCCAATGGTCGCTCGACGTGCCTGACGCGGCCGCGGTTTCGGCCAGCCCGGACCCGTCTCCGGTCGAGGGGTTGAGCGCAACCCGACGGCGAGAGACCCTCGGCATGCTGCTCGACGAGTTGCCGCCCGTGCAGGCCGAAGTGCTGGTTTTCCACTGCGCCCTGGGTTTTACCGTGGAGGAGGTCGCGTCTGCCATCGGCCGTCCAGCGGAAACCGTGCGCAGCCGGCTGCGCCTCGCCAAACAAGCCTTGCGCGAGAGAATCGAGGCGAGCAGCAAGCTGGCAGAGATCCTGGAGTTCAAGCGATGATCACTGGAGATAAGCAGTGTCCTGACGATCTGCTGGTACGCGGGAGGCGCCAGCAAGTCTCGGAGCTTGAACGGCGCGTGCTCGACGCGCATCTTGGGCAGTGTGCTTCATGTCGAGCCGCACTGGTGCTCGGGGCGCTATTCGACACCGTCCCCGAAACCCTGCCGGGAGATAGTGAATTACTGGGTCGTGTATCAAGTCGCGCCACACGAAAGCGGCCATTCATTCGACGCTGGGCGCGGGCGGTGGCAGCGGCCGCGGCAGTCGTTCTATTCGCGGGCGGCGCGGCCGCGGCGTGGGTCACGGTCGGTCACAGGGTGCTTGAAAGTCGGCCAGTGGAGAAGGTGGCTGCGTTGTCCCCGGCTCGCGGACGCTTGTCGAATCGTGCCCCGGTCTCGCCCCGGGCCATCCCCGCGCTGGCGCCGTCGGTCGAAGAGTCGCCCACGGCACCAGCGAGCCCCGCGGTCGCAGCTCCCGCGGTGGCCACTGCCGTCGGTCAGGGATTCCCGAGGGGAGGGGCGGTCGAGGTGCCCAGGGTGCAAGGCCCAACGAGGGAGCATCGTCTATCCTATGTGACTGAGGAGCCACGCAGCGGCTTGGGATGGGGCGGCGAAAGGCGAATTGAGCCGATGCCAGCGGACCCGTTGCCAGCAACCGCGACCCGCGCGGAGACGCTCGAACCAGCGGCGCCGCGGTCACCAAGCCAGTTCCCGGCGCTACCCCAACCGCGACGCGAGGACTCTCGCTACGCGCCGCCAGACGTGCGATCCCTGTTCGCTGAAGCAAACGCGGTCCGCCGGGCGGGCGAACTTGGGCGAGCGGTCGGCCTCTATCAGAGGTTAGGGCGAGACTTCCCAGGATCTGCCCAAGCGCTTCTGGCCTCCGTGTCCGAGGGAGACTTGCTCCTCAGACTCGGAGATCCGACCGGCGCGCTCGCCGCCTTCGATTCGTACCTCGACCATGCTTCCGGCGGCTCTTTGGCGGAAGAGGCCCTGTTCGGCCGCGCTCGCTGTCTGGCAAGACTGGGCCGCAGCGCGGAAGAGCGACAGACTTGGGAGGCTCTTGTGCATCGCTTTCCACGATCCGCCTATCAGCCCGCGGCGCTCAAACGCCTTGGGGAACTTAGGCAGTGACGGTGCAGAGGGGCCGGCTGACTAGAATCATTCTGGTGCTGTTGCTGAGTGCGCGCTCTGCTGCTGCGGCAGAAGCAAACTCTGCCCCGGCGGCTCCCAGGCGCGCAAGCGTTACGTTGCTCGGCCAGAATTCGGCGGGCAGCGGCGTGCGCGAGGTGATCGCCGAGTTGTTGGCCCGGGAAGGGTTTGCGGTGTCGTGGTCAGAAAGAGACAGTTTTCGGCCGCAAGACTTCCTCGAACGCGCGGGTGAAGATTCGCTCGCTGCGCTGGAGGTGTGGATTGATCTTTCGTCTTCGTTTGAGGCGCACCTGTACTTTCACGACTTTCAGGCGGATCGGTTCTTTATTCGGTCTTTGCCCCTTGGGCAGGGGATTGATGAAATCGCCAAAGAGGAAATCGGTCACGTCGTTGCTTCGGCGGTCTTGTCGCTGAGCCAGGAAGACGGCCAGGCGCTGACTCGGTCGGAGGCGCGGGCGGCGCTGCAGGTGCAACCGGCCCAGGTCTCAGATTCACCTGTACCTCCTGCCTCTTCTCGGCCGCTGCGGTTCGAAATCGTCGTCGCGGGCGGCGCGCAGGCGCTTGCGCGCGAGATCCCCATGGCCGGGGTGCTTGCGATATCTGGTGCTGTCACGCGCGGGCCGCGTTGGGGGCGGGAAGGCGGCCGGTTGGGGGTGTGGCTGGATCTGGGCTATCAGATTCCCGCCAGCTACCAGGGAACTGCTGTGGGGGTTGCTCTGCAGTCGATCTGGCTGCGAGCCGGCGGGCACTGGGAGATCGAGCGCCGGCGCCGGGCGGTGTTTCGTCTTGGGCTTGGTGGCGGTTTCGACCGGGTGGATTTCCAGCCGCGCGGAGACGCCGCCATGGTCGAACTGGCTCCCAGGGGGGCGTTCTTTGTGCCGGTAGCGTGCTTCTGGGGTGGAGTCGACATCCGATTGTCAGAACATCTTGCCTTGGCGACCAGGGCATTCGCTGATATCGCGCTTATGGATGTTCACTATGAGCTTCGAAACAGCGGCGGGGCGAGCAAACGCGTATTGGTGCCCTTTTCTTTTCGCCCAGGCGCGTCCCTCGGAATGGCGTTCGTCTTTTGACCCGATCGACGTTGTCAAATCACTAGCCAAGCATGAAAATTAACTCACACGACATGACTAGAATCTGTATGGCGTTGGCACTCTGTGGGCTGGCCGCGGGCTGCCCCAACTCTGACCACGCGCTGGGAACCACGAATGATCAGAAAGACGGCGCTGCCGGGACAGGCGGGGATGTTGGTTCGCCTGATGCGACTCTGGGTACGGGCGGCACAGCAGGGAGCGGCGGCCAGGCCGCCAGTGGCGGGAATTACGCGGGTGGCACGATGGTCGCTGGCGGGACGATGGTCGCTGGCGGGACGATGGTCGCTGGCGGCGCGGGCGGCGCGATGGTCGCTGGCGGCGCGGGCGGCGCGATCGGCGCGGGCGGCGCGATCGGCGCGGGCGGCGCACTCGATGCCAATGCATTTGGTCAGAAGTACATGTTCTCCAACAATGAATTGGCCGGCTGGGCACAGGACCCGGCGGATCCGACGGCCTTCGCCGTCTTTACCAGCGACGAATTGATCTGGAGAATCGACGGCGCCGCCGACACGTACCTTTCAAGAGGCTGCCGGGTCAGCATGTTCCAGGATCTGGTGGGTCCTGCTGGGCAGCTGTGCGAGGTGATAGCCATGGATTTCGTCACCAATGCCAATGCCAATGCGATGTTCAACTATCAGAGGAGCAATGGGGCTTCCGTCACCATCCCGGGATACAGCACATCGGTCGCGATTGGATCTTCAAACATCGCCGGCATCACCGCCTATGCCAATTTCAACGGGTTGTATTTCGAAGTGCAATTGAGCGGGTTTGTCGACACCACGTCGGCAACTTCCATGGCCGCCCAGTTCCTTGACGTGCTTAGGTCAAAAGTCCCTGGAACGGCAGTGCCGGCGACCGGGTGGGACCAGGCTCGTATCGGCAACGATGGATCTGGTTGGTGGCTCAACGCGATCAAGGGCGCATACTTCTTCGACATCGACATTTCCCCTTCCTTTGACGACGATACGGTGGGACGAAAAGATGTGATCAGCTTTGGCCAGGCAGTGGTTGCCAAGCTGACGTCGGGCTCGCCCGCACCGGCCAATCTGGTTCCAGCGCCCAACGCGATTCCAGGCTGGACGTTCGACCAGAACAACCCCAGCACAGCCAACGGACCAGCGGTGGCGAACAACGTGAGCTCCGTCGAGGCCTTGATCGACGGCTCATCCTTTCCCTTCTACGACCCCAGCAAGAGCTATCAAGCCAAGGGCCTGGCCTGGGAGGTCTACACCAACGGCACCTACACAATGGATCTGAAGATCTGGCAGATGCCCTCCGCGGCTGCCGCTGCGCAACTGTACACCGATCTTCTCAGCCAAGCCCGCTGGGCCGGCACAACGTGGAGCACGTGTTCGGGAACCGATCCGTTGAATCCCTGCCCATAGTCAAGCCGATTTGCTCCTACTCGCCACCAATCTCCCACAGGACGATTTCCGGAGGGCACAGGAAGCGGACGCGCGGGGAGCCTTTGCCTTCGATGCCGATGCCCCGGCTCACATACAGCGTGGTGTTGCCCAGCTGGTACCTGCCGGCTTCGAAGCGTTTGCCGTAGAGCGAGGAGGTGTACAAGGCGCCGAACAGCGGCAGGCGGACTTGGCCACCGTGGGTGTGGCCGGAGAGCATCAAGTCCACGCCCAGCTCGGCGGCTTCAGGTGCCAGATCCGGAGAGTGATAGGCGAGGAGGGTGAAACCCGAGTGAGAGCCTTCGCCGACCAGGGTGGCGAGCTTGGGGCCGTCGACATGCGGCTTGTGCGAACAGTCCAGGCCCACAATGTCGAACTGAAGGGAATCGCGGGTCAGCGAAACGCGCTCGCCGTGTAGGCAGCGGATGTTGGGCAGGCCTTCGAGCAAGTGCTCAACGACTTCCGGGGGATCGACGGGCGGACTGCCGGTGGTAACAAAAACTCCGAGAGGTGCATGCCAGTCTTTCAAAATGGTCCGCACATCGGCCCAGGACTTGGGGTCGTAGACGGTGGACAGACTGAGAAAATCCCCGGTGAAGAGGATGACATCCGGTTGGAGATCGTGGATCAGCCGGTTCAGTTGCCTTTCTCGTTCGGTGATGCGTTCGAGATGCAGGTCTGCCAAGTGCAGCACACGCAGCCGGGTTTCTGCGGGCAGTTTGGGGCTGCTTAGGATCTGGCGAGTGACACGCAGGGAATGCGGCTCGATCCAGAACCCGTAGATGACTAGCACGCTGCCAAGCCCTTGAAAGATCCACAGCCAGGGGGCTGGCAAGAGCGCGAAAGGCAGGCGCAGAAAGGCGAGCAACAGGGTGGAAGGCTTTGCCGGGCCGAATGATTTGCCGGTCAAAGGAAGGGTGCGCAGCAGTGCCCAATCCGCGAGAAAGAACCCCCACAAGAGGAACGCTTGTTGCCAAGACGCTGGGATTGAAATCAGCGATACGCCGAATAGCAGAACCGCGAACAAGATGGCGGGTATCCGCTCGACGGCGTCGGCCGTTCGTAGCACCCCTTCGATGGATCCGCCGTGGGTTCCCGGAAAACTCTTGCGCTTGGAGAAATCCGGTCGGCTCATCAGCGAGCCCATTCAATCACCATTCCACTGGGAATTCGACGAGAGTATTGCCTCAGAAGTCCTTCGCCGACAGCTTTCCCGCCCGAGGAACGAACGCGCGGTTCGAACGAGCCGCGTTGCGAGGCCGGCCTCGCACTGCCTGTGCTTGGGCAACACGTCGCGATGGAAGGGGTGCGGCCGGGCGGACCTGTCCGCTGGTCGTGCCCACGAGGGAAGTTGGCATGGCTGGCATTCGGGTCATTGGGGCCTGATCCACCTGGCGAGTGGACTGCGTGGCCTCGCCCGCGGCAAGCGATTCGGCGAGACCGCCAGCCGTGGGTGCAGGCGACGGCGCCGGGCTGGGGGTGCCTGGCAGTGGCGTGATCCTAGGCCCTTGCACTTGGGTGGGATCTTGGGAAGAACTCGACAATTGCCCCTTGCCCAAGCCACGACCGCGGGATCTCGAGGGAATGGCCACCCAAGCGGTCATCATCAAGAAGACGGCGAGCGAGGCGGCAACGACGGTTCGCTGGTGAAGAAGGCGCCAAAGAATGGAGGGGAGGCGACTTACCGGTCGTGTCGGATCAGCCCGGTTTATCTCCGGCAGTCTCGGCGACTGAGTGGCGCCCGACTTGTCGGTCGCGCGCATGGATTCGCCCGCCATCGAATAGAGCGCCATGGTTTCGCCGATGTGAACGCGTCCTGATTGGCTTATCTCGTTCGCCGCGTCTACCTTGGAAATCACGGCGCCGGAATTCGAATCGCCCAGCAGAAGCAGGGAAACGCCGGCAATCGGACTTAGCGATCGCGGAACTGACAACTGTGGCGACTGCAACAGCACCTGGTCTTCGATGGCGCGGATGAAGTGTTCCACGTCGGGAAATCGATTCTCGGCATGCTTGGCCAAGGCGTGGTCGATCGCGTTCACGACTGCGGCCGGAAGATCGGGCCTGTACTCGGTCACTTTGGGCGGTGGATCGTTCAGGATGCGGGTAAGAAGCGCGGGTTCCGGCTCGCCCGGGAACGGCACATGGCCGGTTAACATCTCGAAGAATAGGACGCCGAACCCATAGACATCCGCGCGCCCGTCGACATCGGGGGAGCACGCGATAGCTTCGGGCGACATATAGGCTGGCGTGCCGAACATGGGAAGGACTTCTGCCTCGGTCGACGTCTCGCCGGCTCGATTCGTCATCGTGGAAATGCCAAAATCGAGAACCTTGCTGGCCAGCAACCGACCATCGGAATCGCTGCAAAGGAAAATGTTGCCCGGCTTTAGATCCCGGTGGACCACACCCATGGCGTTGGCCGCCGCGACGCCGCGCATGGCCGGCAACAACAAGGCCGCAGCCTCATCCAGACCGAGTGGGCCTTTCTTTGCCATGTAGTGGGCGAGGGTTTCACCTTCGAGCAATTCCATCACGATGCAGGTCATGCCTTCGTGGTCGATGACGTCAAAGATGCTGACCACGCTCGGGTGATTGACTTTGCTTGCGGCCAACGCCTCACGGCGAAAGAGCTCGGCGGCCTCGCCGATGGCGGCGAACGACCGAAGGATGACTTTCAGCGCAACCCGTTTTCCCGTGCGCTCGTTCACTCCCGCCCAAACCGCGGCCATTCCGCCCTCTGCAATGAGTTTCTCAACGCGATACTTACCCCCGACGATCTGGCCCGGTCGCAGGATCGTTTCGAGACCACCCACCCTTTGCAGTTCTCCGCTCATCGAGATCTCTTGGATGCCGCTTGAACCTTGCGGTGCCCAAGTGGACACAAAATAGCGCGATCAAGCGGTGTCGGGAAGCAGCATCGACGCGGCGATGTTGATTAAGGACATCTTTCCCCATGGAAGAGACGTCATCCAGGTTGCACTTTTCGTCGTGGACTTTGCGCTACAAGCGGATTCCGGCTTGCATTTGGTTCGCTACAGCGGCGGGGTCCATGGTCACTGACCGGAGGTCAGGACCTGCGACGTGGCGAACGAATCGGATTGCACAGCGTTGGCCGAGTGGGTAAGCACAAGCTTCAATAACCCGAATATTTTGGTCAACAACGCCGGCGTGCAGAGAGACATCGATTTTACGGTCGGGCGGCCAACAGTCGTCGATGGTGGAGAAACTCGGCCAACCCGGTGTGAACCCGCACGCCGGGAGGCACGCCCAAAGTCCGGGCGCCGCTGCAGACGCAGTGGCATGCTTCGGTCATGAAAAATATGATTGCTATCGCTCTTCTAATTCTCGCGGCGGGATGTGGCAGCTCAACGAGCAGTTCTGCGCCCGATGCAACGACAAGCGGGGGTGCTACCTATACGTTGGCACTCCAAAACTACCTGAGCTGGTGCTCGGTGATCGAACAAGGGACATCAGAGGGCTCGACGGCCGCGCCGCCGCCCCTGACAGTACCGGCAGGAACGGTGGTCAATCTGGGCGCGACCCCCTTGGACTCCACCTTCGTGTGGGGATACTGGGTTGGCACCGACGGCGACACAAGCAATTCGCACGACACCAACATGACGACCACCGTAACTATGAGCAAGAACAAGACGGTACAGGTCTGCTGTCCATTCGCTGTAGCCGCGGGCAGCACGCCCGTTCCCTGTCCACCACCGACGTAGGCCCAAGTCTACAGCCCCGCTGCACGCGCGCAGTCGTCGATTTGGGATTGCGAGGCGGTCAAGGCAGTGTGCGATTGGCGTCACGAAAGGCTCGCGCGTCGTCGTGATGGGACTCGGAGGCATCGGTCATCCCCTCTTGCTTTTCAGGGCCTTTCTGCAATCCTGATGGGGCGGACGGATCCCTCGCGCTGGTCACCCATGCCCTTCCAAACACGCGAAACTTGCCCGGCATCGACCCAAAGGGGCCGCTGGGGAATACGTTCGGCCATCATAGCTGGGCTGGCGCTGCAGTGCCTCGTTGCTTGCCGCCATGACACCAGTAGCTCATTTCCGCTGGCGGTCGGATTTCAGCCACTAGAACCCTGCATGGCGCCGCTGCCCGCCCCAGTCACAGGCGACGCCTATCCGGAAGTGCAGACCTCAGTCACAGGAAACAGGGATGGCCACGACTGGGCACATTCTCAGGCGTACGTCCACGCAGCGCTGGCCGACATCTGGGCCGCCATGCAACTCCCGGCGGTCTGCCATATTCACGGCACCAACTCGTGGACCGTGAAGGACGTGGGCTCCGAGCCGTTCCCGATGAGCTTCGTCATTCACTACAGCGCAGGCCCGTCGTTCTACTCGGTCGAATGGGAAGACACCTACCGCGGCGGAGTGCTCGCGGGAACCACCGACGCTGCTGCCGCCTATGGCATGCGTGGCCAGAAGACTTGGGGTACAACCTTCGTAACACTGCAGTCGATCTCGGTCGGCGCCCGGCCCGTCCAGGGAGAAAGCAGCGTGGTCGCGCTTGAGATGGTTGGCTGGCTCACCGCCACGGACTCGGGTCAGTCGGATGCCGCGGGGATGTTGTCGGACTTCTACCAGGGCCTTGTCGCCCAAATTCACGGAGTAGCCGATGTTGGTGCGGCTGGGGCGGATGGTGGAGGCATCGAGGGGGGCAGCGCGGATACCAGCACAGAGGCATCACAGCCGGGCGACAGCATTCTGGCACGGTAAGCCTGAATCATGCGACGGCTCCAAAGCATGTACCAGGCGTGGAATAGCAGCCCCCGATTACGCAGTAGCCGCTGCAATCGGCATCCGTGGTGCACGCTTTGCGGCCACAGCTTCCAGTGGTGCAGCCGAAGTCAGTCGGGCAATCCGCATCGCTTTGACAAGATGCTGGGACGCAATGTCGGCCAGTGCATGCTTCGCCGGTGCCGCAGTCCGAAGAATCCGAGCACCCTGGACTGCAGATCTTGGTGCCAATCGGACAGACACATCCCATGGCAAACTCGCAGATCGAGGATGCCCCGTCCCCCTGGCAGTCGCTGTCTGATGTGCACGGTGAGGTAACCCACAAGCAAACGCCACATGGCGTGGCGCCTCCCGGCGGGACGCAGGTTGCCCACTGCCGAACGTCGCAGTCCGCATTCCCTCGACACTGGTTGGCGCCAAGCGTGCGGTTGCTGGTCGAACCTTGGGTGCTCGAAGATCCTCCCGAGCCACCGCTAGCCGAGTTCGGGCCGTTCCCGCCGGTTCCGATGACACCGCCACTACCGCCCATGACCCCAGCGTCGTGAGCGGTCAAGGTTCGCAGTCCATTGCTGCTGCATGAACTGGCCACTAGCAGGCCGGCAACCAGCATGCGCAGTCGGACTGTCAGTAAGGCTGGAATGCGCGAGCGGATATCCTTCTCTTTCATGATGGCTTCAACTACAGCAACGATCATGCCACGCCCTCTCGCCTTCACAGCGTTGCCAAGTCCTTGTTATTCCGGGCGGGCCAAGGCGATGCTAGCGCTTTCCATGAAACACATGCCCGTCGGGTCTCACTTTTCTGAGAGAGGCGCTCCCCGCGCGCCGGGATGGGGCCGATGGTTACCTTTGCCTGATGGCACTTCGGTGACAAGGGCCCGTGACGCTTGTCACCCGTGATCGCCCCGTGGTAGTAGGTCGCCGGGGCAATCACCACGGACCTCCGGCACCTGCCCCGCCGTTCCCTCGCCCGTCTTCACGCTCAGATGCGAGGTTTCGATCGTCCACCTCAGTCTCGTGACCGACGCGCTCGCCGGTTTTTCCACGCCACAAGGAGCATGAACCATGAACTACGCACCCCAAGTCACGGAAAAGAAGAGAAGGATCACGACCTTCGAGGATACCCTCGAACATGCACAATTCTCCGATCGACTCGCGCAAGCAGCCAAGTTGGACTACAACCCATACTTCGTCTGTCACGACCTGCCCCTCCGCGACGTCTCGATGGTCGACGGAAAGAAGGTCCTCAACTTCGGCTCCTACAACTACCTCGGCATGTCGGGACACCCTGAGGTGTCCGAGGCCGCCAAAGCCGCCATCGACCGTTACGGAACTTCCGCCAGTGGCAGTCGCATCTTGGCCGGCGAAAAGCGCATCTATCAGGAGCTCGAGCGGGAGATTGCGCTTTGGAAGAAATCGGAAGACGCGGTCGTGCTTGCCGCAGGCAACCTTACCAATACGACCTGCATTGGTAACTTCTGCAATGGCAATGATGCCATCTTCTATGACGTCCTTTCGCATAGCTCGATCGAACAGGGGTGTCGTTTGTCCTCGGCGTACACCAAGCGCTTTCCTCACAACGGCTTCGAGGCCCTGGGCAAGATGCTGCGCAGAACGCGCGACCAGTATGAGAAGGTCGTGATTGTCGTCGAAGGCGTCTACAGCATGGACGGAGACATCGCCCCCATCCCGGAATTCGTCGCGCTCAAACGCAACTATGGATGCTTTCTGTTGGTCGATGAGGCGCATTCGTCCGGTGTCATCGGAAAGACGGGAGGCGGGGTCGATGAGTACTTTGGCCTAGCCCCCACGGATATCGATATCAAGATCGGCACGTTGTCGAAAGCCACGGGCAGCATCGGCGGGTACATCGCCGGGACTCGGAATTTGGTGAACTACTTTCGCTACCATCTCCCAGGCTTTCTCTTTGCCGCGGGCATCAGTCCACCCTCCGCGGCTGCGGCGCTGGCAGCCATCCGACTGCTTCGCCGGGATCCGTCGATCGTGGCCCGGCTCCACGACAATGTCTCGTTCTTCGTTGCCGAGGCCCGCAAGCGGAACTTTGACACCTGCGGCGCCTGCGAGTCACCCATCGTGCCAATCATGATCGGTCAAGACGAAGTTGCCTTCATGATCAGCAAGGCGCTGCTGAAGAAGGGCATCTTCGTGCCGACCGCGGCCTACCCCGCGGTCCCCAAGAACAAGGCCCGGCTACGTTTCAACGTGATCTCCGAGCACAGCCACGACCAGATCCTCCGTGTCCTGGACTGTCTCGCCGAGACCTTGGACGAGGCCGAGGCAGGCTGGGACGTGTCCGCACCGACGGTGGGTTCGGCATAGTTTGTGTGAGCGTGTGAGGGACGCGCACCACACTCGCTGATATTGCTTACCGGTCCATCAGCTCGACGAACTGACGCGGCGAAAGGATACGAATGCCGTTGTACTCGCCCAGAACGAGCAGGTCGTCGTCGCCGGTCAGGATGATGTCAGCCAGCCCAGCGACGGCAGTTGCCAGGACGTTGTCGTCATCACGATCACGGCACACTGGGTTGGGCAGCGCTTTGGGCCGCACCAGCGTCGCTCGTTCACGATAGGCTTTCAGCAAGGGCACGTCGGCCGGGTCGGTGTCGAACTTGCGACGCAGGGTTCGTGTCAGTTCTTGTAGCAAAGCAGGCGAAGTGATGAGGTCTGCTCGTAGCAGCCTGCGCTTGACCAAGTCGCGGCACAAGCCATCGGCAACCATGCCTGCGACCAGAACATTGGTATCGCAGACGACCTTCACGACACGGCTTTGAAAACATCTTCGTCGGAATAGATTCCCTTGGCGCGGGCCTTCGGGATGAGCAAGCGGCGCGACTTCTCGAATGCGTCGGCCCATATCTGCTGTTGTACGGCCCGTCGAACGAACTCGCTCTCCGTCATGCCTTGTCCCTTGGCCACGCGACCCAACTCGCGCCGTAGGGCGGGTGGCAGGCTGATGGTCATCGTCGCTCTCATGTAAGACAATTTATGACAGACAAGGCACTGTTTCAAGGCCTGCCGTGGCAGATCTGCAAATCTCGGTGGTTCATGTTGCGGCCGAAGCGCACTTCTTCCGCGATGACGGCGAGCTGCCGGAAGTCGCGAGCGTCCACATCGCCCGGCCGCGCGGTTTCGAGGATCTCGGGCAGAACGAGTGGGCCACTCTTGTCACCGAGCTCGTTCGCGCCAGGGAATCCGACCACCGCCAGATCGCACTTTTCGTCGTGGGACTAGCGAAGTATTCCTTGTCGAACTCCCAGTGGCCTATAGCCAAGGTCCAGGGTCGCGGCGGTATGGTCCAGATCTGCGTCTTGGGTCAGGCCGGCCAGGGTATGCTCCATGAGCATGGGCCGCCGATTGAGCGCGCCCCACAGTCGGGCGGCGATCCAGCACAGGCCGGCAGGAACGGTCACCATGGGTTTGGAGCGACCCTGTTGCTTGAGCATCAGCTCGGCCAGCTCGCGCAGGGTGACGATTTCGCCGCCGGAGAGGTTGTAGGTTTTTCCAAACGTGACGGGATTGCCGGCCATGGCCGCAAGCCCGGAAAGCAGGTCGTCGACGTGCACCGGGCTCTTGCGCGCGTGCCCGCCAGCCACCATGGGAACTACCGGGTAGCGGCGCACGAAATCGGCGTACAGCTTGAACTCAAGACCGCCGTCGCGATCGTAGACGAGCGTGGGGCGCACCAGGGTCCAGTGGACTGCACGGCACGCGGTCACGATGTCCTCGGCTTGCCGTTTCGAGCGCGAGTAGTGTGTGGTGTTGGGATAGACCACTGACGCCGACGAGATGTGGATCAGGTGGCGCACCTTCGCGGCCTCGGAGGCTCGGACCACGTGGCGCGTGCCCTCGACATTGACGGCCTGGAAGAGTTCGGGCTTCTCGCACAGCAGGACCGCTGCCAGGTGGTAGACGACGTCGACGTCAGCGAAGGCCGCGGCCAAGGTCTCGGGTTTGGTAACGTCGCCGAAATGGACTTGCGCGGTTTCGCCCAGGCGTGAAACCAACGGATCTCCGGGCAGCACCAGCGCGCGAACCTGGTGGCCGAGTTCGAAAAAACGCCTGGTCAGGCGCGAACCGATTTCGCCCGCGGCGCCCGTTACAAGAATGGTCATTGGCAAGATGGACCCACCCATACACCAAACCGCGTTTGACTGCACCTGTGCCTTGGGGGCGGCTGCCAGAAACAGCTATACTCGCGGGCAGGAGATCTTGATGTTCACCCTATTACGCCTGATTTTGCCCGTCGCTCTGTTTTGCTGTTCGCTCGCTGCCGAAGCGAAGGAGCCCACGCCAACCATCGAAGTGACTGCCCGCCTGATGAAGATCCCGGGCAAGTTTCCCGCCGACGACCTGTACGACTACGCCTACGTCATGCAGTACCAGGTCGAGGGCGGCGCGCTGGACAAGCAGACTATTTTAGTCGCGCACTACAAGCCGCGCCGTGCTCGCGCGGAGATCGACGACGCCATGAAAAAGGTCGTGGGCGGCTCGCTCAGGCGCTTCGACGTGGGCGCGCTTCACCGAATGACTTTGACCCCTGCCATGCGCGAGGTCTGGAAGGGCGCCGTGGTCGACGAATTCTTCGACGCCGACCGCAAGAGCAAGCGCTACTTCTGCCTGAAAGCCGATCCTGCGTGAAACCGCCTCGCCTGTCAGTCGTCGCTCGATGACACGAGGTTCTTCGCTAGTCCAGTACATTGCGGATGACCACCGAGCTAGAGAGATGTATAATGTCCCTTAAAGGACATCAACATGAATCTCATCGCTATCAAGGATCTCAAGCAACCACGTCGGCTAAAAGAACGTCTGACAGCGGAGAAGGAGCTGCTACTCACCAGCGATGGCAAGCCGGTGGCTGTGCTGGTTGATGTTGGACCGGGGGAAGATCCCGAGGAAATCATCCAAGCCATACGGGATTCGCGCAGCCGGTTGGCGCTTGCGCACGCAAGAGCTGCCGCCCGCAAGGCTGGTACGAGTGCTATGTCCATGCGGGACATCGAACGGGAGATTGCGGCCGCTCGAAGGGAGGGTAGGGCAAGTCGATGATCCGGGCGGTGGTCGACACCAATGTTCTGGTGGCAGGGTTTCTCTCGGCGGCAGGGCCGCCCGGCCGCATCGTTGACTGGCTGCGCGCCGGGACGGTCATTGCGGTTCTCGACGATCGGATTCTCGCGGAATACGTGGAGGTCTTGCTTCGGCCAGTCTTCGGTTTGCCCCCATCCGACGTAGAGGACGTGCTGACTGCGATCCGGTCTCGTGCTACCTGGGCGGATGTGGGGCCTGGCGGTAGCGTGCAACTGCCCGATGCTGACGATGCTGCCTTTGCAGAATGCGCACTGGTTGAGGCCGTTCCCCTCGTAACAGGCAATCTGCGGCATTTCCCGAAGTCGGCCTGTCGGGGTCTGCGGGTGCTGACCCCGGCCGAATTCGTAAGGCTCGCTTGTAGCACCACACCATGAGGAACGTGATCGTGACTAAGGGACGGATCTGACGTTCTGGGCCGTGGCTCGGCCGCGCTGGTGGGCCGCCTTGAAAGTCGGGCTAAGGCCGGGGCGCTGCCGCCGAGTCGAGTTGCTGTCGCAGCAGATCCCGATTGTGTTCCAGTCCGGGCAGGTCCGGCCGCGCGCGCGCGGCTTCGCGGTAGGACGCCTCGGCATCGGCGAATGCGCCGCGCGCCTGCTGGACGGCGCCCAGACTGGCGTGGGCCTCGGCGAAGTCCGGGAATTCGGACGTTGCTTGAGCGTAGGCGCGCTCCGCGGCGGCCCGGTCGCCGACGGCGCGGGCTTCGTTGCCGCGGTTGAACCAGTGGATTCCGGCAAGCTCGGCGGGCGAAACCGGACGCGCATACGCCGATCCGTGGTCGGGCCAAGGACCGTACTTCTTGCGGTACCACTCGTCCGGCATGGCCTCGCCGCGACGAAGCAGCTCGACGTTGTGCGCGCCGAGGCCGCGCGTGCGCACGAAGAAATGACCCGGCAGCAGGATGCCGTCGAGGGGCACGCCGATGCGTTCGCCGATGGCGAGGTAGAGCGCGCCGAGGCCGAGGCAGGATCCGCGCCGGTCGTTGATCACCGCGGGCAGCTCGAAGAAGCGCGAGGCCGTGCTCTCGATCTCGCGCTCGAATCCGAGTTCGCCGAAAACCACGGCATTGATGTCGTCCGCCACGTCGGCGTGGGTGCGGCGGTGGCGCTTCTCCACGCGCAGGGCAATCTCTTGCAAACGAGTCCACGCGACTGTGATGGCATCGGCATCGGCGCCGAATTCGGCTGCAACAGCGAAGAGCGCGCTGACGACTGGCCCGGGCGGGCGCTCGGTCGCGCTGCGTGTGCACCCAGCCGCGGCTGTCGCGAGCATCGCGCACACAAGCCGCGACCGCGCCGTCATTGCTTTCCAACCGGTTGCCAACCCTCGGCGTGGTCGTAGAGATCGCGCGCCGTCATCATCCAGATCACGAGCTTCTTGCTCCCAAGCTTGTCGAGACCACGCTTGAGCAGTTTTTCGCGCACGTTGGGGCCGCCGCCGTAGCTCATCACGAGATCCACCGGGTAGCCGAGCTCTTTGGCAAGGTGGGCCGAAACACCGGCGTGTTCGCAGTCCATCAATTGGTACACGCCGGTGAAGCTGTCGCCGAGTAGAATGATGGGGCTGTCTGGATCGTCGTCGTAAAGGCTGCCGTCAGGGGAAAGGACTTGGTGCCCAACCAAGGTTTCGGGCGAGATCCCTGCGCGCTCTGCCTCGGGCAGACGCGAGACCAGGTCGCCATGGCGAGTGAAGGATTCGTTCTTGGTGGTGTAGGTCTGGTGGTGAGTAGCGAGACCCTTGTACCAGCCGTAGTTCTGGATCCGCTTGGCGACGAGCCGCGCTGCCAGTTCCAGGCCGCGGCTCGTCCAGTGCGTGTCCTGGACTTGGTAAAGCGGCTCGCTGGAACGGGCATTGCGCTCGTCGAGGAAGGCCGGCAGCAGGTCGAGCACTTCGACTCCTCTGTCGCTCAAGTCCAGCAAGAACTTGCGCTCGAACGGATTGACGATCTTGCCGGCAAAGCGCGCGAGCTTGGCATCGCCAGGCGCTTTGCCTGTTTTCTCTGGAAAGACTTCGACCTTGGTGGGGACGGGCACGAATAGGAAGTCGACACCTTGCTCGGCCAGCAGCTTTTGGAATTCGACGATGACTGGAATGGGGTTGCGGTCGCCGACTTGCTTGCCGAGGTCGCCGCCCAGTACATAGGCCAGCGACTGGCGAAAGAACAAGAACCCGTCGCTGCCCGCAATGGCCCTGGCCCCTGACGGAATGGCCTCCAGCCGCTTCTTGAGCGAAGCGTGCAAGGCAGTCAGCTCGGCTGACCACGCGGTCCACGAACCGCCGTGGGCAGCGAGTTCTTTGCGGATTTCTTGCACGACGGGAACCGGATTCGGCGCTGGCACGCTGGCGGGCAAGTTCAGGGCTGGCGTGGCGGGTGCGTCTTTCGTGGCTGCCTTGTCGCCGTCTGAGGCCGTGTTCTCGACGAGGAACACGTTGTAGACGGGGTTGCCAAGGGGTTTGCCGCGCATGACGACGGTAGGCGCGGTGAAGGTCAGCGCGCCCAGTTCTTGGCGAATCGCGGGTTCGGTATCTCCCGTTGGCCACGTGGCTGGCGCGGCGACGAGATCGGTGTTGTACGAGGGATACCAGTACGAGGCGAGCTGATGAGCCCAGGCTTTGATCTCGGTCGTGGTGAGGATCCGACCCTCGTAGTCGTTGCGTATGAACTTCACAATGTCTTGTGCGGAGCCGAGAGCGGAGTCGGCGACGCGGCCGTAGATCTCGGCAAAACCGTCGCCGTCTTCGTCAGGGGCCGAGGAAAACCCTGCGAACCAGGGCGCGAACTCGACCTTGATCCAGATTTCGGCGGGGCGGCCTTGCCCCGGTTCGTGCATGAAAAGCTCGGTTGCGGTCTGCCGGACGATTTGCGGTCCACCGGCCAGGCCCCAGTTTTCGGCCCGGATGCGTGCCACGACTTCTTCCAGCCGGTCGGCCCCCACGATGTGCTTCGACGTCAAAAGCTCGACCAACGGTGGCAGCGCGAGCGGGTGCGTTCGCTCGTCAGGCGTGAGACTTGTTCCAGCGATGGATCCAGTAAGGGAATCCGCGCCCAAAACTCCGCCGAATGGATTTGCCGTGTTCGGGGCCTTGCCTCTGTCGCCAACTAGCGAGCCCTCGGGCGCGGGATCCGCGTTCATGAAATTGGCGTGGTAGGCGGCGTAGTCCAGGCTGGCGCGCGAAGGGCGGCTGATCTTTCGGACCAGCACTTGCGATGTCGTGCGCCGGTAGGTGGCATTGACCGTGGCGACGTCGGCGCGTGTGGCGGAAAGGGCGGGACTGTGCGCGGGCCAGGGGAAGCGTGCGCCGGCGGTCGCGCAGGCAAGCGTGGTGGTTGCCGCAAGTGCGATGCGAAACATCGCGGAACGGTTAGATCCCATACGCACCTCGTTTGAATCGCCACAGCACGCGCAGGACGCGCAATCCGTACGTGAGTGGATTGAGATGGGAAATCTCGTCCCCGTAGTGGGTCGGGATGGGGGCTTCCCCAACCGCAAGTCCGCGTGCTCGGGCGGCGGCGATCACTTCGAGGTCGAAGTCGAAGCTGTTGCTCAATTGGGCAAACGGAATTCTGTCGAGCGCACGGCGGCTGTAGATCAAGTAGCCACTGTGAAAATCGGTCATTGGCAGCGACAAGGCCCAGCGCTCGAGCTTGTTCAGCGCCCAATTGCCCGCGTATTTGTACAGTGGCATCCCACCGGCAAGGGCTTGCCCACCGGCGATGCGCGAGCCCTGCAAGAGATCGAGGCTTTGCCGGTCGAGGGCAGCCAAAAGATCCGCGAGCACCTCGGGACTGTATTGACCGTCGGCGTGGATCGAGGCTGCGCAATCAGCGTCGAGCCGTCGCGCAACCTCTAGGCCAGTCTTCATGGCGGCGCCGTAGCCACCGTTGGCGGGCCGGATCGCGGTTTCGATGTTCGGGATCTTGCTTGCCAGTTCGTGCGCGGTTTCGGCCGTTGCGTCCCTACTGCCGTCGTCGACGATCACGATACGAAAGAGCCCAGGCGGCTGCGCGGCGACCAAGCGGTGCACCAGATCCGGCAAGAAGCGGGCGGCGTTGTAGGCCGGAACGACGACGACCAGTTTCATGGCGAGCACGGACCGCCCGAGGCGGCGAGGGCGCGGCGGCCATCGCCCAAGATCCGTGATTCGTAGCGCGCCAGATAGTCGGCCACGATGGGCGGCAGCATCTCGGCCAGGCGGATGGTCGGCCGCCAATCCAGCAGGCGGATTGCCTTGGTCATGGCTGGGATGCGCACGGTCGAGTCGTCGTAGCCCGCGCCGTAGAAATCCGCGGCGGACTGGGTGCGCAGCCGGGGCGTCGGGCCGTCTGGTCGCTGGGCGCGGAAGGCAGTCACCACCGCGCGCGCCAGGGTGCGAATGCTCGCGTCGTTCTGGTCGTTGCCAAGGTTCAGGATTTGGCCCTGGCACGCGGCCGGCCGATCTACGATGCGCAAAAGCGCATCAATGAACTCGTCGACGTAGAGGAACGAGCGGCGCTGGCGCCCGCCGTCGACCAGCACGAGATCCTGTCTCGCGAGAAGGGCGTGCATGAATGCGGCAAGCACGCGCGGAGTGCCTTCACCATCGACGCCGGGAATGAAGTCCATGCGCGGACCGATGACGTTGAACGGCCTGACCACGGTGAACTTGAGTCCGTGATGCTGGCCGTAGGCCCAAATGACTCGTTCGAGTAGCTGCTTGGCCGCGGCGTAGGTCCAGCGCTCGCGATGAACAGGGCCGAGAAACAGGGCGGTCTCGTCCTCGTCCATCTTGGCCATGCGGCGGCCATCGGCGGTGAGCGCGCGCCGGCCATAGACTTCGCAGGTGGAAAGATGGATGAGCCAACGCTTGCGCTCGGCACACAACCTGACCAGCGGCACGATGTCGGTATAGCTGGCGTCGATCACATCGAGCGGGCGGGTGTTGTAGAGCGCGGGATTGCACAGGGCCGTGAGCGAAATGACGACGTCATTCCTGCGCGTGATCTCGTCCAGCAGACCGGGCTCGCGAATCGAGGCTTTCACCAACTTGACGTGGGAGGGGCAGGGCGCGAGCTTGTCGAAATTGAGATCCACGGCCTCGATGGGCAGATCCCTTCGCGCGGCAAGTGCGGGCACGAGGTGCGATCCGATGAAGCCGCCCGCGCCGAGAACAGCGATGCGGGGCGGCCGCGCCGGGACCTCGGCGGGCAACACGCGGATGCCTGGACGGGGGCGATGCCCTTTCTCGGCGGGATGGTTCGATTTCATGGTGCGGTCTTGGGCATGAAAATGTCCGGCCATCGGTCGTTGCCCGAATGGTAGGTCAGCCGGACGGCGCTGCTCGCCGGTGTTCCCACTTCCCACAGATAGATTTCGTAGTCCGCGATGTCGTGATCGTGGCCGCGCTGGGTGGCCGCCCAGACCAGCCACTTGCCGTCCGGCGAAAGCTGGGGAAAGTATTCGTGCGAGCGTCGGCCGGGAATGTCAATCAAGGTTATGGCATCCAGGTCGGAGTCGCTCTTGGTCGGTTTGCCGTCGGCGACCGGCAGGTGCAGCACGCGGCTGCCGCCGTTGCCGGTGGGGTGAACCCAATAGATCTCGTCGCCGGCCGGGGTCCAATTGATCTGGCAGCCTTCGCCAGTGCGGGTCCAGGTCTTCTTCTTCAAGTCCCAAATGCCGGTCTCGCGCATGGAGCCGCGCAAGGTGATGGCGAGGTAGGAGCCGTCTTTCGACAATTCGGGCTGCTGCAAGAGCGCCCCATCCAGGACTTTTTCCTGGCTGCTGTCGACCAGCAGGGTTTCCTCGCCGCCGGCAAGTTTGCGGCGGAACACCGCGGTCGAGCGCACGTAGACGATTTCGCTGTTCGAGATCCAGCCGCCCCAACTGGCGTTGTCGACCACCTTGGTCTCTTCCTTGCCGTCCGGTGTGACGGTGAAGATGTCCCACTTTCCGTCGGCGTTGGCGTCGCGCTCGTAGACCCAGCCCTTCTTGCTGCGGGTGAAGAGGATGCGCGCGCCGTCGGGGGAAAAGCGCGGGAACCAATCGACGGCTTCGCCGGTCGTGATGGCGTGAACATTGGAGCCGTCGCTGTTCATCACGAAAAGATCGTGGTTGCCGAGGCGCGAGCTGGACCAGACGATTTGGCCCTTGGCCTTGCCGCCCACCGACACCATCGCGCTCTTTTCGGCGTCCGTGGGTTGTTCGTCGCTCCCGCTCGGCCCGCCACCGCCGGCCGTCGCGCATCCCATAAGCGCGCAGGCCAAGGCCGCGGCAGCCATTCGGCCGGCTCGCGGCAATCCCGGCGACTTCGCCAAACTGCGATTGATTTTCGGCTGAATCATGCTGCTCTCCTGTCCGTGGGGGATCCAAGCGCTTATCGTGCGCAATCTAGCGTGACTCTACCGGAAGATGAACAGACCATCCGCGCTTCCTCGGTAGATTTCACGACGCGCCTTGAAGCAGAGGGTGCCTGGGCATAGAGTGAGCCGCGTGATTTGGCGAGGTTTGCTGCCGGGATTCTTCCTAATCGGGCTCTTGCTCGGGCCAAGCCCGGTCCGGGCTCAGGCCGATCTTCCGCAGGGCTATCTGGTGTGGTCGAGGGGTACGCCCGACGATCCGGCCAGCCGACAGATCTACCGCATGACCTTGCCCGCCATGGACGACCAGCACGCCCTGACCACGGGCGAGGACGTCGAGCCGCGTATCAGCCCCGACGGCAAATGGATCGCCTACGCCAAGGCCAAGTATCCAGGCGGGTCGGACTACCACGACTTCACCCTGTGGCGGCCGTACATCGTTTCGATCTACGGCGCCGCCCAGGGACGCAAGGAAATCAAGATCGACGACGACGGCGCCTGGCCCAGCTGGAGCGCGAGCGGCGCCTTGTTCTACAACCAGGCCGACGGTCTGCAGACCCGCATCATGCGCGTCGAGATCGACGACAAGGGGACGGTGACCAAGAGCCAGGTTTGGCTGCTGTCCACCTCGACGCTGTTCTCCACGTATGTGGAGCTGAACGAGTGCTTCCTGTCGCCCGACGAAAGCTGGTTCGCCGGCCGCACGCGCGGTAACGCCGACCAGAACGGGGTTAGCGCCTTCGTGGTGAGCCCGCCGCAGTCGTGCCTGGTGGCGCGGGCCGGATCCATCGGGTGCATGCCCTTCGTCGCGCCGAGCGGCACCTTCGCCATCATCGCCGGGGCAGGCCTCGGCATTCGCTGGGGGCAAAGCCCGTTCTTCGCCAATCGAATCGAAGATCAGCTGCTCATTCCGCCGCTGACGGCTGCCCACTTGGCCTACCATCCGGGGATTTCGTCCGACGAGAAATGGGTGCTGGACGCACAAGGCACGGACACCGACCACAATGCTGGCCGCTACGATCTGTACATCCACGCGCTGGACACGACCACCATGACCGCGGGCGTGGGGCAGGCTTTGACCGCCGACGGTTTCAACGGCTGGCCGCACCTGTGGGTGGGGACGCCGACCGCGCCGCCGCTGCCCGAGCCCGCCGTCGCCGATTTCTACGCCTCCAGCTACACGGTGGCGCCGGGCGAGACCGCGACCCTGACCTGGAGCACATTCGGCGCCGACCTGGTGTCTTTGGCGGGCGCGCCCGTGACCGCCGACGGCACGTTGGCCGTCCAGCCCGCGGCCACCACGGCGTATACGCTGGTGGCGCAGAGCTCGCAGGTCACCGACAGCGACACGCGTACGGTGACCATCGTGGTGAATCCGAGTCCCTTGCCCGTGAGCATCGATCTCTTCGCCGCGACTCCAGCGCGCATCATCAAGGGCATGAGCGCGACCTTGAATTGGCAGGTCAGCAACGCCGCCACGCTGAGTTTGGATGGCGCGAGCGTGGCGCCTGCAGGTTCTCTTGAAGTGACTCCGCTGGCGACGACGACCTATGTGCTCAGCGCGAACGGCCAGATCGATACGGCGACCGCCCAGGTCACCTTGATCGTCGACGAGCCGAAGAGCGGGCTGCTGCCCGACCGTGGTGGCTTCGTGTGCAGTCTCGGCGCCTTCCGCACCAGCGCCGCTTGCGGCTGGCTGGCGCTTCTCGGTCTGGCGGGGGTGGCGATCTGGCGCCGGCATCGTTCGCGCCGCGCGCGCTAGGCGACCACGCCCAATGACATCCCTCGATCCGAGGACACAGTCCCATCGCCCCGGCGTCAGCCGGGGAGATGGACAGGGTGAGGGGCCGTCCCGCAACGACAGGGTGCGGGCCTGGGCCGTCGCGGCGCTGGCCGCTGCTCTGGTGGCGTACGTGGCTTGCTTCGCCGTGATGGACACCGACATCTGGTGGCACCTGGCTGCCGGGCGCGTGATGGTCGAGGAGCGGCGCTGGCTGTTCGCCGATCCCTTCGCAGCCGACACTTTGGGGCGCCCCTGGGTAGACGTGCACTGGCTGTTCCAGGTGCTCGTGTATCTTTTGCATCGCTGGGGTGGAATCGCCGCGCTGGTGGTGGCGAAGATCGCGCTCATCGGTCTGGGGGTTGGCCTGGGCGTACGCTCGCTGTGCGCGCGACTGGCGCGCCCGCTGTGGCTGCCGGCCGCGGTCACGGTCGTGGCCATGCTCTATCCTGCCCGCCACCTGATGCTCGCGCGGCCCACGGCGTTCACGTTGGTGGCCATGACCCTGATGTTGCTCATCGTGGAGCGCGTGCGCCGCGAAGATCGTCTGCGCTGGGCGTTTCTGCTCGTCCCCGTGCAGGTGGTGTGGGCCAATCTTCAGGGCTTGTATCTTCTGGGGCCGGCCATTCTCGCTTGCTTCGTCGTGGGCGATGCGGCCGCGGCCTGGCTCGCCAGGCAAGTTTCGCGTCCGGCGCGGGTTCCGTCCCGTCGTGTTCTGCTGGGACTGGCCGCGCTGTTGCCGGTCATGGTGTTGTCGTCGGCGATTAGCCCGTACGGTTTCCACGGGCTGCGCCTTCCGTTTATCTTGTTCGGCCGCATCGACGCTGTCGCGGGCCAGGTCTTTTCCCGCGAGGTCAGCGAGAACATCGCGCCCTGGCTGCTCGAACGCGCGGCACCCGGCGAGCTTTCCGCGTTCAAGTGGCTGGCCGCGCTCACATTCCTTTCCTTCCTGCCCGCGTTCGCCCGCGGGCTCGCGGCCCTGCCAAAGCTGTGCCTGGTCACGCTCTTCTTCGTGCTGGCTTTGCTCGCCAATCGCAACATCTTGCTCTTCCTGTGGATCGCCGGCCCGATCCTGGTCGAGAACTTGGCCATGCTCGCGCCCGCGGCGTGCGCGAAAGAGCGCGGAGCAAGTTGGCTGCGCCGCGGGTCTATCCTTGCGGCAGTCCTTGGGCTCGTTGCTCTCGGCTGGGGGCGCATGCGCGAGGCGCGCGGCGAGCCGCCCATTGGCGAGCTAGCTCCCTTTCGCGTTCCCGAACAGGCCGTCGATCGCTTCTTGGCGCTCGGGCTGTCGGCTGGTCCCATCTTCTGCTCGGATCGCTACGGTGGCTACTTGGCCTGGCGGCTCTATCCGAAGGGCCAGCCGATGATGGATGGCCGATTGGTCCTACGTTCAGCGCAAAGCTATGCCGAGCACCTGGCGCTCGGCGAGCACCCGGAAAACTTTGAGGACTACCGGCAACGCCACGGCATTCGCACCGTGATCCTGCCCTCGGCCTACCCCGATCGGTTTCTGCCGCTCGTCGGTTGGCTGTACCGCCAACCCTCGTGGCGGCTGCTCTACACCGACGGAACGCAAACCCTGTTCGCCCTCGACGAAGAGGGCGTCTTGCGCGATCGCGAGTTGGATCTGACGGCGCCACAAACCTTGCGCGCGATCCTGGCCGAGCTGGAAACACGCTATGGATCGCAGCCCCTCATCCACGACCGAGCCCGTTTGCACCTGGCGCGTTTGCTTGCTGAAATCGGTGCGACTGGCCCGGCCGAAGACCTTCTGGCAGCACTGCCCGGAACTGGCGCGGCGGCACTACGCGCCCGCGTCGCCTATTGGGCCGGCGATCACGCGCGCGCCGAAGCGATGGCCAAGTCTCTTCTCGCCAGCCAGCCCAACGAAATCGAAAGCCTATGCCTGTTAGCCCTGCTGTCCCGCGAACGTGGCGACCCTCGGCGCGCCCTGAGCCTTGTCCAGCAAGCCCTCGAAGTGGATCCCTTCCACCCCCTAGCAACGCAAATCCTCGACCAAATCCGCCGCGATTTGGCGCCGACGGTGCGATGACAACCCTAGAACAGCGACGACGAAACGCCGAGGCCGACGGTCTTGCTTTCGAGGCCGTGCGCCGACAGGCCGAGGGTGCCGGCGAGGAAGAAGGCGACCCAGTCGCTCGACCATTCGAGGCCGAGGGCCGGCACCATCATGAAGAGCGGGTCGTTGCTTGCGGGGCGGCTGATGCCGCGCTCGCGATCGTGCATGGGCTTGCCGAAAAGGGTCAACCCCGCGGAGGGCACCAGCGGCCCAACGATGTAGCCCACGTGCGTGCTGGCGGTGGCGCTGGGCGCGCGCCAATCGCCGATGCTGTTTTCCCAGCCGCCGTAGTTGAGAGTGCCGCCCATGAGCATGAGGCCCCAGTCGCGGTCGCGCGTGTATTGGTACTGCGCGGTCGCACCGACCACGCCGCTGCCCAGCTGCAAATACTGGGGCAGCACGATGCCCTGGCGAACGGCATCGTGGGCGCCGAGTGGCGCGCTGGCGATCAGCGAGAGCAGATGCGCGCCGGTTCGGCCGAGCTTGCGCGAGACCTCGAAGTTGAAATCGCCGAAGCCGGCGATGCGCGCGGTCTTGGTCTGGCCGAGCACGGTCACGTCGCCCTCCTTGTAGAGAACCGGCGCGTACAGGGCGAGTCCCCAGCGCTGGGTTGGGCTGACCCCGAATCGGGTCAGCAAGGTACTGAAGGAATTACCGTGCGACAGGGTTTCGCTGGGCAGGCATTGGACGTCGAGCAAGCCGCCCGTGACATTGCGCCCGACCCACTTGATGCCGCCGCCAGGTCCGCTGGACGATCCGCCGCCCGCGCCGCACCCGCCGATGCTGCCCCAGCTGGCAAGGGGGATTTCCGCGCGCACGGACAGCAGCGAGGCCGGTAGCGCTAGCGCATCGTCCGCGACCAGCGGCGCTGGCTTGCTCGCCAGCGCCCGCTCCAGCTCGCGCAACTGCTGCCGCGCGCTCCGCCGGGCCAGCACGCGATCGGCGACTGGGTAAAGCGCGACCGCGGCCAGCGCCAAGACCAGGGCTGTGGCTGCGAATCGGAACGGCGCTTTCATCGGCGGCCATCTTAGCAGTTGAACCTTCTCGACGTGCAGCCGAGATTCGGAAGAGGCGCTGGTCTCTGCATCAGGTGACGTGTAAGGTTGGCCTTGGTGCTCGTGAACGCCGTCAAGGGTTTGGGCCATGTCATCGAATACGGGAGACAGGGAAGAGCAGCAAGAGCAAGAGGACGATAGCCAGGCGATGTCGCTCGATGCCGCGCTGGCGCTGGGCCTGCAGAACCAGCGCGCGGGGCGCCTCGCGGAAGCCGAGAACATCTACCTGCAAATCTTGGCAGCGCTTCCGGACAACGTCGATGCCCTTCACCTGCTTGGCGTGGCCGAGCATCAAATGGGACGGTCGGAAGCGGCCGAGAAACTCATCAGTCGCGCTCTCATGCTGGCGCCCGAGCACGCCGATGCCCTATGCAACCGCGGAAATGTGTTCCAGAGTCTGCGCCGTCTCGCAGAGGCTGAAGCGGACTACCGACGCGCGCTCGATCTTCGCCCCGACGATCCGAATACGCTCAGCAATCTGGGAACGGTCTTGCGCGCTCGTGGCGACTTGGAGGGCGCGGTCGCCAGATTTCGCGACGTCATCGCCCGCCAGCCCGACCATGCCCCGGCCTGGCAAAACCTAGGCAGCACGCTCCAGACGCTGCAGCGAGGACAGGAGGCACTGGAGGCCTTTCGCGAGGCCGCTCGCCTTGCCCCGGAATCGGCGGATATGTTCCGCGATTTGGGCGGTGCACTCTGTGGGGAAGGTCGGCTCAGGGAAGCCGTCGAGATGTACCGTCGATGTCTCTTGCTTGCGCCGGACGACGCATGCGCCCGGCACATGCTTGCCGCGTGCAGCGGAGAAGGCGCGCCAGCACGGGCGTCGGACGCGTACGTGCGCGCGCTATTCGATGCCTATGCTTCAACCTTCGACGCTAGTCTGGCTCGCCTGGAGTACCGCGGACCCGCGCTCGTTGCCCAGGCGGTCGACGAGATCGCCAGCGATCTCCCGCCCAAGGCCGTCGTCCTTGATGCTGGTTGTGGCACCGGACTGTCTGGGCCGCTCTTGCGTGGTCGGGCCTTTGTGCTCTTGGGTGTTGACCTGTCCGCCTCCATGGTGGCGCTGGCGCGCGCGCGCGGCGTCTACGACGAACTCGTTGTCGACGAACTTGCGCGCTACCTGCGCCAGCATGCTCAAACGTGCGATGTCATCGTCTCAGCCGACACGCTGGTGTACTTCGGCGACCTTGGGGAAGTCCTTGCCGCCGTTGCGGCGGCCCTGCGCCCGCGGGGCGCTTGTGTCTTCACTCTCGAGCGCGCGGAGCCAGCCGATGCGCCCGCCGGCTACCGGCTCAATCCGCACGGCCGCTACAGCCACACCCGCGACTACGTGGCTGGGCTTGTTGGCGACGCGGGGCTCGTCGAACCCGAGATCCACGAGATTTCGTCGCGCAAGGAATCGAAACAGTGGGTGCCCGGTTGGTTGGTGCGTGCGCGGCGTCGGCACTCACCGTGATTCGCCGGCCTCGCCAAGATGGGTGCCGATGGCAGCGATCAATTGCCAAACACGATCTTGGTTATGCACAGGTTGTTCAAGGTGATGGCGGTGCTCATGGAAGGCACCTGCAGTCCAGCCTTGTCGATTTTCGGCACGTCGGACGCCGCAAGAGTTACGCCACTGCCATCCCAGCAATGGGTGTTCGTGGACGTCAGCGTGACCTGAGTGCCGGAAATGAAAAAGGCACAGTACCAGATTGTGTCCGGGTCACCCGCCCGGTGCACCATCATGCGCAATCCAGTGGTCGGAGTTCCCGTCACGTAGACCGTCATGGTCGTGTAGGCTTTGCCCAGGGTTCCCCCTGGCACTTGGGTGGCATTCGCGCAGATCTCGATACCCCAATTGTTGTCATAGTCCGCTTGCACGGGCGCTGCTGGCAGAGCAGGAATGTAGCCGCTCGCGCAGAGGGCGTTTGGGGAAGCCCACGTGGTCGATGTCATGCAAGGCATGGTGCTGGTGATAGGAATGCCGCCGCAGGTGGGTGAAACAACTTTGTCCTGAATCCCCAAGGCAACCCAGCCCGGCCCGGTCATGGCACCTTGTGCGCTGCCCGCACCAAAGGTGACGACGTTGCCACCGGGTTGCGTCGTTGGCGAACCGCCGACGCTGGGCGCGCCGGCGAAGCTGACTGCGCCGCCCAGGATGGGTGCGCCGCCGACGCTGGGTTCGCCGCCGATGCTGGGTGTGCCGCCATTGCTGGGCGCACCGCCGATGCTGGGTGCGCCGCCGCTGTCCAGGTTGCCTCCAGTCCCGGAATTCGTGCTCGTGGCTACTGTGCTGGTTCCGCCAGCGCCGCCCAAAGCGGGTACCGCAGACGCGGTGCCGCCATTTTCGGTCTTGTCGATTCCGGGGCTGTCGAGCGGGCTGCGATAGCACCCAGCGACGACGAGAATGAAGGTGACGATCTTTCCTGCTGTCCGGCAATCGTTCATATCACTGGCTCCTGGCCTTCACTTTCACACCGCGAAGGCCACGCATTCAAGATCGGGGCGAACAAATTCGCACCCTACGGCGCGCTCGATCACATGCCAGCCAGCCCGTGCGCCTCGCAGCCAAGTCACGGAAGGGAACTTTGGTCGAAGGGATCCTTGTTGCCGCATTGCGCTTGGGGCCGGGGACAGCATCAAGATCATCTACATCCGGATCCGGACAAATGTGCTCGACAACCGGCCTCGTTTCAACAATGGGAACACTGGCGGTACATGCCAGCCAATTGTCATCGACTACAACCCTCTATTCCGGGATGGGCAATGGAATTATAGCTGGGGCTTGGTGTCTCTGGACTGAATTCCTCTTGCAAGTTTCTTGCAGCCCTTTGGTCCTGATTCTGGCTTGTGTTCACCACGATATCCGCGGTAGTACATTCTTGCTGGCGCAAAGAGGCGGTCCGCTCTGGGCGCTCAGATGTTGTTTCGCCCCCACGTCCCTATCTGAGAAACATCTGAAGCGGGCAGCGTCCAATGGACGCTGTCGAGAAGGAAACGATCTCGCGCCACAGGCGAGATTCGAGGACCCGTGTAACCAACCGACAGGAGCAAGTCGATGTCCCGACGAAAGCCAGAGACAAAAGGTAGCAAGAAACGCACGATCGCGTCCACGCGCAAGACAAAGCCGGCCGGCAAGGCGAAGGGCGCGGTCAAGCCCAAGGCAACGACGAGGCCAAAGACGACGGCAATGGCTCGTGGGCTGGCAATGCCAGCGATGAGCAAAAGCGCACCCGCTATGTCACGCTATGACCTAGTTTGTCCTGATGACGGCAAACTAGCCGGCGGTCTTGAGTTCGCGGCGTGCATGAGGCTGGCGCGCGAGCACAACGACCAGAACCCAGGCCACGAAGCCGACTGCAAAAAGCAGAAGCCGTCGATAGTCAAGCCATGACCCGTGCGAGCATCGTGGTCATCCTGGTCGCGAGTGCGATTTGCGGAAAACTCGCGCGAGCGGATGGCGACCAGACTCAAACACTCCCGCCACCTGAGGAGATCCCGCAGGCAACTCCGGTGCTCTCGGTTGACGACACGCGAGCACACGGTCCCACCGCACGCAATTTCATCGACCTAGCCATCGAGGGGCAAAGCACCTCCGCCACCACCCCAGATGACGTCATCGGGTTCGGAGCACAGGTGAGTGTACAATCTCCCAATCCGGACAATCGTGAATTGCGCGATCTTCTCGCGCCATCGGCTTCGTACGCATTCCGGGCTCGCGCCGGGCTCTTCACGTCCTCGTCCAAGGGAACGCAAGGGGGACCGCTCACGTTCGCCTTGCAGCGGTATTTCCCGATGGACATGGTCGTCCTCTCGTCGCTTGCGGACGCGCACGTCGGCGTCGAGGCAGCGCTCTCGACACCATGGGTGTCGGGCCGGCACCTGGTTCCGCCGGGGACGCTACGCATCGTCGACGGCGTCGATACCGAGCTTGCACAAAACGGCTGGAGTTTGCGACCGGTGTCGATGTATGTCCGCGGCGACTTCCTCGCATGCCGCTCTTTCTTCCTTGATCTTGGGGCTGGGCCCGAGGTGTTCGTGCCGACCACTGGTCCGACGGAATATGATCTTCGTCTCCACGCCGCTTCCGGCTGGTCCTTGGGTTGCGGATCCTGTTCCGCAAGCTGCCCCAAGGTCACGGCAGAGTACCGCGCACGCGTCCGCATGCACGCAAACGATGCTCCAGTCGCATCCTGGAACTCGATTGGGCTCGGCGTCCAATTCGACGCAGGGCCATACGCCGTTCAAGTGCTCGTATCCACCGACCTGGGAATGCACGTCTTCGATCCCGTGCTGTTCACAGTTCGTGTCTTGCACGGTCTTTCCAAGGAGCGTCCCTAATGCGCCGTCTTCAAGTTGGCCTCAGCCTTTGCTTGCTCGTCTTTGCATCGACCTGCTGCCCCACGATCTGGCTGCAGGTGAGCAAGGACAATCCTGCACCGTGGCCGGTGGTCCAGGTTCGCGGGATGGTTCAGCCGCCACGCATGTCTCCCCCGACGATGCCAAACCGCTTCGATGTCCTCGAACAGGGGCGGCCCACCGTTGCCGCATCGGGTTTCACGGACTTCACGGATCCGGAGGATGATCCCCACAACACGTTCGCTCGTGCCGTGGACGCGTTGTCCTGGATCGAGAGAACCTACCAACCGGGCAAAGCTCCCGAGACATCCAACATTGTCCACGCAACGCTGATCTGCACGCACAGCAATAGAAGCGGACTGGACGCGAACTGCCATGGATTGCACTTTGAAAAGCCCATCAATGTCCAAATCCTCTGGGTCAAAGGCAACGACCAGCTCATAGCCGTGAACAACGAGGAATGTTTCAAAGACAAGTGCACCGACGCGGATCTGTCGTCCATCGTTCCTGGCAGGCAAGGGGAACAAGTGGAGGTGTACATTGATCGACGAACCGATCGACGAACCGGCAAGTTGGATCGCGAGGACTTTCCCAAGTTGTCGGACACGGTGCTCTCCTTCGTTCACATGACGGACATTCACCTGCGCGACCCGTCGATTGCGCTGACGAATCGAGATCTCAGCCACAAGCTCGATCGGTTCGATGCGCTCGCATCGTTCGAATATGACGAGGATCTTGAGTCGTACAATCAATATCTCCTGGAAGCTGTCTTCGCGACGATCAACAGCATGCACGATAGTCTGCCCAAGGTGCCCGCGGACCAGCCCAAGTTCGTCATCCATACCGGCGATTCAATCGACACCGGAGCCGTGAGTGAACTCGATCACTTCGATGGGCTGATTGATCGCTTGAATATTCCTTTCTTCGAGCTGTTCGGCAATCACGATGTGCTTTTCTTTGGCAACCTGACGCCGACCAACACCCACGACAATGACAGCAACTGTACACCCGTGCTGGGACTGCTGGACAACCCGGGTTGGTTTGTTCGGTGGCTAGCTCCCGACAAGTTGTGCGTCGACCAACGCATTGTCTGTCCGAAATGCATTGGCCAGGAAGGAGAATTCGTACCTTCGCTGACACAAGAGCTTAGTAGACAGAATTTCATGAAACACCTTGCGCATGTGCGGGTCGACGGCCTGGCGCAATGGGACTCCACAGCCAAGTGGGACGCCAGGGCCCTTGAAATAGCCAAAGAGGCAGGCAGCGGGGCATACTGTCCCGACACGAAGCCCAAGGTTTGGGCGACTCCGTACACTCGGGATCATGGCTTCGACCTTGGGACGGAAGACGACAACACCGACCACCGGAAGCTTGGATATTACGCGTTCGCCGCTTCTTTGGAGGCGAGCAAGCGCAACGTCGTGATTATTGCGTTGAATACTGAAGAGCTGGAAGACGGCCACGGTGGGACACGCGGGCGGATCGGACATCAACAGTTGGCCTGGCTGAAGCGAGTCTTGGACTGCGTCGGGGAGGAGAAACACAAGCAGGATCTCGTCTTGGTCTTCGCGCACCACCCGTTGAGCAGGATCGACGTCGAACAACAGGATCCGAATGAGCCGAAGCGGAGTGTCTCCAAGATTCTGGACGCGAGTCCAAACGTTGTCGGCTACTTCTACGGTCATAGTCACGAGCATTCCATCTGTGGCGACAATCGAGAGGACAAGTGCTCGCGGTACTGGGAGGTCGAAACTGCGAGCTTGATCGAATTTCCCCAAGAGGGCAGGCTTGTGCGCATCAAGAAGATCAATGAGGGGCTTGCATTCCTAGAGGTGACGGCCCTGCGGGAGCGCCTGACCAGCGAGGATAATGACCTTGCCCGCTATGTCAGGCTCGCGCGGCGCGGAGCGGAGCGCGATTTCTGCTACACGCGCCGAGGGAGCGTGAGATGTAGCGGGGACAAGCGTCCGTATCGTACTGACGGGCGCGACGCGAATGCTCGCCTATTCTTCGCACTGCCCAAGACTGACTGATCCTCTTCCGGGTGCGGGATCGGGCAGGGCGCACTGCGCCTTGGATAGAATATGTGCCCACTATGCCCGGCTGCCAGGCCCCTAACGAACATGGGAAACTCGCCAGCACTCCACGCAGCGCCGCCCCTGTCGGCCGAGGCCATGGCTCGTGTGGGCACGCGGGTCGGAGACTTCGAGATCAAGAGCGTCATCGGCGAGGGCGGGACGGGCGTGGTCTACCGCGGTCGCCATGTCGCCAGCGACAGGTCGGTCGCCATCAAGGTTCTGCACGACCGCGGCGCCCAGAAGAGGGACATCGTGGATCAGTTCATCGGCGAGGCCAGGGCCACGAGCCGCATTCGCCACCCCAACGTCATCGACGTGACCGCCCTCGGCACCACGCCCGATGGCACGGTCTTCCTCGCGATGGAATACCTGGAGGGCGAGAGCCTGTGGAACCGCCTGCGCCAGGTTCAGCGCGTGCCACTCTTCGAGGCCATCAACATCCTACGGCAGGTGGCACGCGGACTGGGCGCGGCGCACGAGGCCGGCATCGTCCACGGCGGTCTCAAGCCGGCCGACATCTTCCTGTGCAGGCGCGAGGGCCGGCGCCGCATCGTCCGCCGCAGCAAGGCGCAGGGCATGCGCCTGGTGGTCGAGCCCGAGGAGAGCTTCGACTTGGTCAAGCTGCTCGACTTCGGCATGGCCAGGTTCCTCGATCTGGCCCCCGGCGCGCGGGCCAGTGCCGGGGCGGTGTCCGGCACGCTCCACTACCTGTCGCCCGAGCAGGCCCAGGGGCAGCCCGCCGACCGGCAGAGCGACATCTACTCCCTGGGCGCCGTGTTTTACGAGATGGTCACCGGGATCGTCCCGTTCGGCGGCGAATCGCTGCTCGACATCCTCAGGGGACACGTCTCGGGTCAGGTGATCGCACCCAGCCGCCGCACCCCCGGGGCCGGCATCGATGGGCGCATCGATGCACTGATCCTGAGGTGCCTCAAGAAGAACCCGTCCCTGAGGTTCGCCAGCACCGGCGAGTTGTGCGAAGCACTCGACGCTTGCGTCACCGACTGCGCCTTCCTGAGGGACGCGCACCGCCTTCCGGGGATCATGGAGTCGGGGATCGATCTGTCGGAAACCTCGCCCCAGGCGCGCCACGACGGAGCGCGATCCGCGGAGAAGCCCGCGGCAGTGCCAGTCGCGGAGAAATCCGCTGTAGCGTCGGTCCTGCAGAAGCCGGTCGCGGCGCCGGTCGCGGAAAAGCCCACGGCAGTTCCGGTCGCAGCGCCGCCGCCCGCGATAGTGGCGGCGAATTTGTCTGTCGAGATCCCCGCCAGGCTTGCCGACCAACCGATCCGGAGGATCCTGGAACGTCCCGAGGCGATCCTCTCGGACGTCGAGCGGCGCCCCGAGCGCTTCGACCTCCCGGCAGATGTCCTCCACGGCAAACCCCGACTGGCAAGCTCGCGTCGGCCGCAGGCGATTGCCCTGGCAGGCGTGCTACTGCTCGGCGGAGCCGGGATCGCGTTCTGGGCCGCGCGCGACGGCTCGGCTCACAGGGCGACGAAGCCAGTTGTTGCCTTGCCGACGGCTCCGGCCCCCACGCCCCCACCGTCACCGGCGCCGCTGGCGGCCGTTCTGGTGGCCGCGCCAGCCCCACCAGTCGTTCCTGCAACAGCGCCAGCGGCCGCGCTGTCCAGGCCCGAACCAGCAGCGCCTGCCAAGATGGCCAGGGCCACGGCCCGCGGTACGGGTAAGCTCGCCTTGTCCCGGACCCGCGTCACTCGGGCGAGCAGCGCTCGCCGGACGGCGCCGGCGATCCCCGCGCCGATCGAGCCCGCGCCAGCGCCTACCGCCGAGTCCCAGCCCGCGCCAGCGCCTGCCGCCGAGCCCGAGACCGCGCCAGCACCTGCCGCCGAGCCAAAGCCGCGGTCCGAGTCCGAGCCGCCGGCCCCGATCGCGGCCACTGCCGAGCCCGAGCCGACGCCGCCTGCGCCGGCGAACGTCGACGACCTCGTGCGCGAGGCCCAGTACGCCTGGATGAGGGGGCACTACGCCGCAGCGATCAGCAAGGCGCACGCCGCGCTCAAGGCCGAACCCAAGCCCGCTCAGGCCGTGCAGGCTTACGAGATCATCGCAACCTGCTCCTGTGCCATTGGCGAGGCCGACGCCGCCCGCGAGGCCGCCTCTCACCTGAGCGACACGAAGCGCGAGGCGGTCAGGGCGATGTGCAAAGAGAACGGGGTGACGATCGAGTAGGACAGGGCGTGATACCTTGGAAGGATGGTTTCAAAGTCCTGCGCCGTTGTCGCGGTTGCACTTGTCACGCTCACCACCCTTGCCACGTGCGGTGGCGAAGGATCGCCGTCGTCCGGCGCAACCAAGACGCCGCCAACGAACCCGCAAGACGGACCACCCGCTGGTTACCCGGATGGAAACGCGGTCATTCCCGCCGAGGGGCAAGCCGAAGACGTGTCGTCCCCCGCGAACTGCACCGGCGACGCGTTTGTGGCGGCGGTTGCGAACGGCGGCATCATCACCTTCAACTGCGGGCCCGATCCGGTGACCATCGTTCTCACCTCGACCGCGAAAGTCTTTAACGACAAGGGGACCAAGCTGGTAATTGACGGCGGCAACAAGGTCACGTTGAGCGGTGGCGGCACGACGCGCATCCTCTACATGGCCACCTGCGACAAGGCGCAGGTTTACCCGCCGGGACCGGGCGACTGCAACACCAACCCGGGCGTCCAGCTTGTCGTGCAGAACATCACCTTCGTCGACGGTAGCGCGAAAGGCATTGCCGAAGGCACGAACAATGACGGGGGCGGCGGCGC
>Ga0265329_10000136_pt1 | contig 35210 bp, 23 predicted proteins | sample 41627metaG_FD_202091 | JGI IMG/M metagenome (GOLD analysis project Ga0265329, IMG submission 202091) | Rhizosphere microbial communities from Carex aquatilis grown in University of Washington, Seatle, WA, United States - 4-16-27 metaG | ecosystem: Host-associated > Plants > Roots > Rhizosphere...
TACCCACGTGTTACGCACCCGTCCGCCACTTTACTAGAGGAGTTGCCCCCTCATTCTCGTTCGACTTGCATGTGTTAGGCCCGCCGCTAACGTTCGCTCTGAGCCAGGATCAAACTCTCCAGTTAAATTCTCACATACGGCCTTTCGACCGCATGTAGTAACTGATTCGATCCTTCGGAGATCTTGCGATCCCCGCGTTGCATTCTCGTATCACTCAAAGTTTCGGGGCCGAATCCGCTCGTCCCTTTTGAGGACAAGGGAATCGGCATTTCTTCTCAGTTTGCTATTCAGCTTTCAAAGACCGAACGGCCCTCTCGCTGGAAGCCGACCACCGGCTCGCCGGAGAGGGGATGGGAAGATTATGTATCCGCGGGCAAAAGTCAAACAAAAACGCCCAGACGCGCCTCGTCGGCGCCGACGACCCCTTACCTCTTGCCCGTGAGGAGATGCGCCGCTTCTTTGGCGTGATAGGTCACGACCAAATCAGCACCCGCCCTCCGTATCGAGATTAGAGTTTCCATCATAGATCGGTCGTAGTCAAGGAGCCCTTTTTGCCCCGCGAGCTTGAGCATCGCGTATTCGCCCGAAACATTGTATGCAGCGACGGGCATGTCGAACTCACGCCGCACCTCGCTGATGACGTCAAGACAAGGAAGCGCGGGCTTGACCATGACGATGTCCGCACCCTCTTCCACGTCGAGGGCCACCTCGCGTATCGCCTCACGGATATTCGCCACATCCATCTGATAGCCACGGCGGTCGCCGAACGACGGCGCTGAAGCAACTGCCTCGCGGAACGGGCCGTAGAAGGCCGACGCGTACTTGGCTGCGTAGGACAGCAGGATGACGTCTTGCTGCTCGGCCTCGTCCAGTGTTTCGCGCAGAAAACCGATCATCCCGTCCATCATCCCCGAGGGGGCGACGATGTCCGCGCCCGCCTGTGCCTGGGCCATTGCCACCCTGCCCAGGTTTTCCAGAGTGGCGTCGTTGTCCACCATGCTCTGGTCTCCCTTCTTTTCCAGGATCACGCCGCAGTGGCCGTGGGTCGTGTACTCGCAGAAGCAGCAGTCAGCGGCAACCGCGAGATCAGGTACAGCCTTCTTGATGGCGCGAATGGCGCGCTGGACGATGCCCTCCGGGTGCCAGGCCTCGCTTCCCACGGCATCCTTTCGCTCGGGCAGACCAAACAGCATCACCCCCGGAATGCCAAGGTTGGCGACAGCCTCGGCCTCGCGGGCAAGCTGGTCGACGGAGAAGTGGAATTGTCCGGGCAGCGCCGCGATCTCGCGGTGCACACCCTTGCCGGGACACACGAAGAGCGGAAAGACCAGGTTGTCGACGGAGAGCGTGGTCTCACGAACCATTCGACGCAGGGCTTCGCTACGGCGCAGTCGCCGGGGCCGGTTTTCTGGGAACGACATGCTAGTGGTCTCCTTTGGGTGAGCGTACGCGGACGATGGCCGAAATGAGCGCATCGATGTTGGGCTCCTCGGCCACCACAGGCGAGAGACCACAACGAACTGCCTCAGCGGCTGTGGCGTGCCCTATGACCGCAACGGTCTTGTTCGCAAGCACGCCGGGGCCGTGCGTCCCCACGAAGGCGCGCAACGCCGATGGGCTGGCGAAAGTTGCGACGTCAAACGCCGGTGGAGGTGGCAGGGGATCGAGAGGAACCGTCTGGTAGGCGGCGACCACGTCGACCTGGCAGCCTTGGTCGCGCAGGGCCTGTGCGAGCGCATCGCGTCCCGCAAGCGCCTGCGGGAAGAGGAAGCGGGCGCTGTTTCCGAGGCTGCGAAAGGCGTCGATCAGGCCATCCTGGCGTTGGTCCGAGGGCACGAGATCGACTCGGGCACCGGCCTTCTCGAGCGCGCGTGCGGTTTCTGCGCCCACAGCGGCGACTCGTGGGCGAGCCGACCCAGTCGGAAAATGGCCGCCCTCCATGCGTGAAGCGGTGAACAGCACCGCCGTCTTGCTGGTGAAGATGATCCAGTCGTAGCACCCAACCTGCCGGAGCGCCCGATCGAGTGGCTCCCATGAAGGCGGCGGCCGCACCTCGATCGTCGGATAGGAGACCACGCGGGCACCCGCCGCCGACAGCGCCGCCGCCCATGTGTCGGCCTCGGCGCGCGCCGGCCGAGTCACGAGCACGCGGCTCCCTTCAAGCAAGAGCGGTGACATGACAGAGACTCCGGGGTGGGAGCCCCTTCCTACTCTTCCAGCTCGACATTCCAGTACGATGCATTGGCGAGGTCGAGGAAGGGTAGCCATTCGCGGTAGCGCACGCCATCTCCGGTGGTGCGAAAAGTCGGGGTCCAGCGGGGTCGAGTCGGCGCGCGGAGAAGATGCATCTTGGCCTGGTCGGGAGTCCGCGCACCCTTGGCCAGATTGCAGTCCACGCAGCAACAGACGACATTTTCCCAGGTGGTGCGACCGCCCTGGGATCGGGGCTTGACGTGGTCCAGATTCAAGTCTGAACGCGCAAGCTGCCGGCCGCAGTACTGACAGGTATTGGCATCGCGTGTGTAGATGTTGTGGCGTGAAAATCGGACTTTGGCCTTGGGGATGCGATCGTACAGCTGCAACATGATCACGCGCGGGACGCGGATGGCGCGATCGACGGTGTGAATGACGTCATCGCCCGTCTCGGCCGAGAGCTGCGACCAGCTCGCGAAGTCGAGCACCCGGAACTGCCGGTCGATGGCCTGAGCCGCGCCCAGGTAGAGCAAGGTGAAGGCCCGCCTCACGTTGGTGACGTGGATGGGCTGGAAGCTCCGGTTGAGGACCAGGACAGACGAGTTGATCACGACGCGCCTTCTCTGGTGCTACGCACCGCGATTACGTTCCGTGCTCCTGTCCGGGGCGACGGGAAGAATCGGCCATTCGTTCCCCGTGCGCCGCGCTGCTGCGAAGCGTCGATGGAGGGTCTCGACCGCCGGAGCGGCCGCGTATCGCTGGCCGCGCTCATAGGCTTTGATGCTAACAGAGGAGAGCCGGGACGGCAAAGGCTGTAAAATGCCAGGGCCTTGAACACCCAGACCCTATCCGCCCTGGTAGCCGCCATCGTCAGCTTGGCGATCGGTGGTGCCGTGCTTCTGCGTGAGCCACGACGAGCGGTTCACGTTCTCTTCGCGACCTTCGCCTTCAACATCGCGGTCGAGAAGCTCCTGTCTTTCTTTTCCACCGGCGCGGCCGAGCCTGATTCGTTTCTCAAATGGGCCGTCATGGCCGCCACGGTGTCGCTTCCTGCGACCGCGCAGCGGTTCTTCCAGGCTTTCTTGGGCGACGAGGCCGGCCCGCCGCCGCTCTCGCGTACCACCGTGGTGGGCGCGGGATTGCTCTACTCGGCGCTGCTGCTCAGTCGCTTTCTCGCGACGCCCATCCACACGGGGCCATGGTTTCACGCGGCCCTGGTCATCTATGTCTTCGTCGGGCTTTATCTGTCCGTCTACTACCTCTACCGTCGCTACCGGGGCACGCCATCGCGGGTCGAGAAGATCCGGCTCCTCTACCTTCTCATCGGCGGCGTGGCGACGGTGACCGCAGCCTTGCTCGATCTCATTCCCGGAGCGCCGTCGTTCGGAAACATCTTCATCACCATCTACCTGTATTTCCTATCGCAGACCCTGGCCCGCTATCGCTTGCTCGACCTCAACGAGCTGCTCGGCCGCATGGTGGTGCTGGCCACCCTGGTCATGATTGCCACGGTCATCTACGGCCTGCTTTTGGTGAAGTGGGTCGAGCTCGATGAGCTGGGGGTGTTCTTTCTTAACGCCCTGGTGGCGTCGACCGCGATCATCATCGTGTTCGAGCCTTTGCGCACGCGCCTGGAGCGCGTGGTGAATCGCTGGATGTTTCAGGAGAAGTACGAACTCTTCCGGCGCATCGAAACCTTGCGCACGGACTTGATGAACGTCATCGACGTGCGCGATCTGGTGCCGCGCGTGCTGTCTGCCCTGGAGGCTTCCCGGCGCGTGACCCACGCCTCGCTCTACACCGTCGACCCCGACGGCTCCGCCTATGAGCTGGCCGGGCATGTGGGACCGCGGCCCGAGGCCCGCTTGGACGCGGTTGCCTATCGTGCCTTTCTCGAGAGGCTGCGCCGCGCGGGCGTGGTGTCCATCGAGGGCCTCGAGCGAGAGCTGGCGGCCCTGCGCAACACGCAGAGCGAGGAGCGCGAGAGCCTGCTGCTCATGGTGCGAGCGCTGGAACTGCTCAACGGTTCGGTTGTGCTGGCCGTGATCGGCGAGGAGCAACTGCTGGGCATGCTGGTGCTGCGCGACGAGCGCCTGCGCGAGGCCTATTCCTCAGAGGAGATCGAGTTGTTTCGCGGGGTGGCCGCTTCCATCGGAGTCACCTTGCAGAACTCGCAAGTCTACGAGCGCATGAAGGAGCGCGATCGCTTGGCGGCGCTGGGCCAGATGGCGGCCGGCCTCGCTCACGAGATCCGCAACCCGCTGGGATCGATCAAAGGCGCGGCCCAGTTTCTGCAGCCGACCGGGTCGCAGCCGGCCGACGCCGCTGGCACACGCGAGTTCCTGGGTATCATCGTCGAGGAAGTCGATCGGCTGAACAAGATTGTGTCGCAGTTCCTCGACTATGCCCGGCCCTATCGTGGCGACCAGAATCCGCTCGACGTCAACGATGTGGTTCGTAAGACGCTGCACCTCATCGAGAAGGAGCGCAGCGCCGGCGTGGAGATCTCGACCAGCTTCATCGAGGGACTCCCCCCGGTGCGGGCCGATGCTCAGCAACTGCGGCAGGTGTTTCTCAACCTGACGTTCAACGCGCTCGAGGCCATGCCCCAGGGTGGCAGGCTGCACGTGTCGACCAGCCTGCGCCGATCCACGCGCCGGGGCGCAGCGGCTGCCTTCTTGGAGATTCGTTTCCGGGACACAGGCGTGGGCATTCCGCCCGCGGATCAGCGCAACCTCTTCATTCCTTTCTTCACGACCAAGGAACGGGGCACGGGCTTGGGCCTGTCCATCAGCCAGCGCATCATTGAGAACCACGGTGGAACCATCGAAGTGCGTTCGCAGTCGGGCGCGGGATCGACGTTTTCCGTGCTCTTGCCGGTAGAAGCCGATGCCTATGCCTCCTACGCAGAAGCGAAAAAGGGCCCGCCGCCCCTGCCCGGGTCCGGCCCCATCCCGCTGACGCCGCCCGTGGTCATTCCGTCGGCCCCGTCGCTTGCGGCATCGCCACCGGTGCCCTCTGGGCTGAAATGAGCTAACGTCAGGCCGTGGCTGCCAACGAGACAGAAGCCAAGCGCGTTCTCATCGCGGACGACGAAATCAACATGCGCCGCGTGCTCGAGGCACTCCTGCGCCGCGATGGCTACGACGTGGTGACGGCAGCCAACGGGAACGAGGCGCTGGCCAACATGGGTCGCGGCATCAACATGGTCATCACCGACCTCAAGATGCCGCTTCTCGACGGCATGGGTCTTCTGCGCAAGCTCTCGGTCGAATACCCCGATGTTCCGGTGGTCATGATCACCGCCCACGGGTCAGTGGAAAACGCGGTCGAGGCGGTCAAGCTGGGCGCCTTTGACTACTTGGAAAAGCCTTTTGACCAGGAGCAGATTCACCAAATCGTCGCCAAAGCGATGCTCACGCACACGCTCGCGCGTCGCGATGCCCGGCCCGTGGATACCACCGTGCACGGGCGCTTCCGTCTGGTGGGCGACTCGCCCGCGATTCGCCAGCTCTACGCCGTGGTCGAGAAGGTCGCCGACACGCCTTCGACGGTGCTCATCACAGGCGAGTCGGGCACAGGCAAGGAGCTGGTGGCGCGGGCGCTGCACGACAATTCTTCGCGGCGCGCGGGGCCGTTCATCAAGATCAACTGCGCGGCCATTCCCAAGACCCTGATGGAGTCCGAGCTTTTCGGCTACGAGAAGGGGGCGTTCACCGGCGCGGTGGGCTCCAAGCCGGGCCGTTTCGAGCTGGCCCACGGCGGCACGCTGTTTCTCGACGAGATCGGCGAGATTCCCGTGGAGATGCAGGTCAAGTTGTTGCGCGTCCTGCAGGAGTCGGAGTTCGAGCGCGTGGGCGGGATCAAGACCATCAAGGTCGATGTGCGCCTGCTGACCGCGACCAACCGAGATCTCGCGGTCGAGATCGCCGGCGGCGGCTTCCGCGATGACCTGTACTACCGTCTCAACGTCGTGCCCATCCACTTGCCCGCCTTGCGCGAGAGGCGCCAGGACATCCCCTTGCTGGTGGACCACTTCATCGCGCGCTTCAACGAGCGACTGAAGAAGCAAATCACGGGTGCCGAGCCTGCGGCGGTGGAACGGCTGGTGGCGCACAACTGGCCCGGAAACATTCGCGAGCTGGAGAACGTGATCGAGCGAACCATCCTCTTCTGTGAAGGGCCGCGGATTCGTCTTGAGGACTTGCCCGCCGACCTGGGTGGAGCAACCTTGCGGCCGTCGCAACCCGATCTGCCGGTGGTGGTATCCGCGCCTCCAGCGGCGAGCCCACCGCCCTCCGCCGCGCCACCCGTGGGCGAGGAGGTGGGCTCTCTCAAGGAAGCGGTACGCGTGGAAACCGAACGCGTCGAGCGCGACTTGATCCAGCGCGCCTTGGACGAGACCGGAGGGAACGTGACCCAGGCCGCGCGCAAGCTGCAGATTTCGAGAAAGAGTCTGCAGACCAAGATGAAGGAGCTGGGGTTGCGCGATCGCGACTAGGGCCTCACTACTTTCCTTCATCCCGTATCGCGCTCTGTGCGTGTCGCCGCCAGCGTGGCCAGCGGTTGCGGAAGACAAGCCAAAGCACAAGCAGCAGCCCCGCGGTGCTGACACAGATCCCGATCCTGAGCCCAGGAGCGGAATAGTGGAACACCACTTCGTGGTCCCCGGGAGGGACCGCGACTGCCCGGAACAGGGCGAATGCACGTTGAATCGGCGCATCGATTCCGTCGCAGGTTGCTCTCCATCCCTTGTCGTATGTGTCCAACAAGACCAGCGTCCCGCCGCCACCTGCGGTCTTAACGTGCACTTCAGTGTACGAAGGGTCAGATACCGTTGCACTGCCGCCGGAACCCGGAGCCGATTCCTTCCCTTCCAGTAGCGCGGTCGCGCGCAGGTCAAGCCCCGGGGTGCCCAGTGCCTTGTATACGGCTGCCGCGGAAAGCGCGCGTGACGTCGGCGTGACAAAGGCGCGGGGCAGAGGTCCGCGGAAGGGACGTACAAGCGCGACACTGTCCTGGCAGTAGACATAGACTGCAGCGCCAAACAACCGCACGGCAAACGTGAGCCCGGCCTGCCTGGCGGCGTCCCACGCACGAATCTTGTCGCTTCTTTCGGCTCCCGTGTATCCGAGCGCGTCTGCGACGCCGAAGCGGGTCAGTATGTTGGGCTTGCCGGTGGCCCAGTGGTGTGCGCGCACCCGATCGATCAGCGTATCGCCGGATTCACTGCCGGAATATCTACAGGTTGCGTCTTCAAGATAGTAGCGCCCGGTCGAGCCGGGTGGGGTGGCAGCCCGGATCTCGGCCGCTAGCTCGGGCGGTCGGGCCAAGAAGCTACCGGGGCCGTAGGACAGAAGCCTACTTCCGACCGCAAACCCGTCGACGACGAGGATGCATAGTGCCGCCGGCAGCAGCAGCCGCGGCCGGCGCTCGGAGAGCCAGAGGAGCAGAACCACGACAAGCGCGATCAACGCAACATGGGCGAGCGAGACGACCAGTTCTCCCAGGGCGTACGCGACGCTCAAGTTGGCATCACTGCGTGCCAGCCCGTCAGCGATCAAGGGAGCCAGCGTTTCCCCGCCGGCCCACGCCGCACCCGCCAGCGCGCCGAACAGCACGGCCAGGCTGAGCGAGGCCCAGCGCAAGCCGAGGCGCAACCGGGGGCGCTCCGCGATAAGCCCAAGCCCACGGCCGGCCAGGATTGCGAGCGCGAATGTCGGGACAAGAGCGTATTTCTCCGTATAGCGAAAGAACTTCACGCCCGGCACGAAGTTATACGCGAGCTTGTAGAGCGGCAGGTGTTGGCCGGCAGCAAGGCCAAGCGCCAGCAATCCAAGCCCGCCCAGAGTCAGCGACATCCGATCTCGGCGGCCGAGCACGGCGACTCCAGCACACAGCAATACCAGCGGTCCCAGGTAGAGTCCGGGCGCCCAGGGCACGTGGTGAATCCCGTCGAGCAGCCCGCCGCTCCACTGACCGTTGTCCGGGAAAGCCAGGCCGAAGGGCATGGGCGCGATGAACTCGATCCAGCGCAAAGGGTGCAAGAACCATGTCGACGAGTCCGCCAGCGAGACGCCGTGCGCACGCATGGTCGTGGTGAAAAAGTGGACGGACGGTAGGAGTTGCGCGGCGCCACCTGCGATTCCAAGCCCGACCGCTCCTGCGAGCGCCATGAGCGCGGGCCGGTTGAGGGGTGAAAGCGCGATGGACAGCACCAGAGCAAAGCCAAGCACCTGGGGTTCACCGTTCAAGAGCATCGCCGTGACGATGAGTGCGGCGACAGCGATGGCACGCGGGCGCCGGGTCGCGGCCGCGCCGGTGAGCGTTGCAACTGCGAGTGGCAATAGGGCCGCCGAGGCGAGGTAGGAGTGGCTGCCGTGCATGCTGAGCAGATAGCCGCTGCTCACATAGATGCTGGCTGTTGCAGCGGCCGCCGCAGGTGAGAACTCGCGATCTCGCGCCAGCCAGTAGGCGCCTAGGCCAGCGATTGGCAGGTGCATGAGCACGAACAGCGTCTCTGCCCGCTCCGGCGCCAGCAGGTGATACACGAGATTGGGCGGATAGAAAACGCCCACACCCGGTTCGGCTAGGTGAGGCACCCCCCCGAATATGAGCGACGTCCATTCAGGCAGACGTCCTTTGGCCAGTTCCGCGGCATTGAAGATTTGCTGCGGGATCATGAAATGCATGAGGTCGCGGAAAAGCAGCACCTCTCCAGCGAAAAACGGAAGAGCATAAAGGAGTGGCAGCAGGACAACCGGGATGAGATAGGGCCGACGGCTCAACCCCGAGAGCAGCGCGCGCAGCCTTGGATTGAGCAGTCGGTGCAAGGCTTCAATCATCCCTGCAGCATCACGCCGCGAACTGCCTCAGATGGAGATGATTCGTCAGTTGCATCGCGCCTGCGTTCCGGCAGAGGGGATATGGTTGACGTGGGCATGGCAGGAGGAACAAGCCCACTTTCCCTCATCACGTATCGCATCCGCAACTGATGATACCCAAGCAGCCCCCTGCTTGTGGTATCGTGCGAAGCCGCACCGTGCGAGGGACTGCTCCACTCCCCATTGGCCTTCTGGGCCTTGTGTTGGTCGGCCTGGCCGAACCGGCCCAGGCCGCCGAGGAAACTCGTGTGGTGACAGGACGCCTTCCCGCCCATGAATGGATGGACTGGACCGCCTCGCTCAGCTACCTGCACGAGCACGAGCAAGGAGCCCTCAACCGCGAGTATGAGGCGCAGGATACCGGGGGCCAAATCGGGCTGGTGAGCGACCTCGTCTACCGACGCAGTCGGGACGTCATGCAGCTTCGCGGTGAGGCGGGACTGTTCAAGGATCTGAGTCTCTTCACGGTTCTGTCCTTCGTGCTAGCGGACCAGCGCTCGCTCGACTTCGACCAGGGCAACAACTGCGCGTCTCAACCCAACGGCTGCGTGGATGCGACCAACTCGACCACCTTGCGCGATGGCATTCTTCCCGGGTACGGAACCCAACTTCCGTCAACCACCGTGTTCCGCGGTCCCACGCGACGTGGTTTTGAATATTGGGGCCTGGGGGCAAACTGGGCGGTGTTCAACCAAGCCCGGGACGACACCAAGCCCACCTGGATCCTGCATTTCGAGACGCGACTTTCCCTGGCCGAAGACATGCGCTTCGATCCGGCCGCGCCCACCAAGAACACGGGCGTGGGTCTGGGCTACCACCAGTTCATACTGTCCACGTTTTTCTCGCGGCGTTTCGGCCCGCTGGAACCGTACTCGGGGGCTTGGGTCGTGCTGCCGGTGCTGACATCGGGCAGCCCCTTTTCCGCGCCCGGGGTGAGCGGCGGGGCGCAGAAGCGCCTCGGCTTTGAAACGGGCTTGGAAGCGACCTTGTGGCATGACCAGCAGGCCCACCACCGCGTGGCCTACGAGCTGCGGGGCCAGGCGGAATTGCGCCTGGACGGTCTGGAGCAGAGCCCCATGTGGGAAGCGCTGTCCGGCGATTCACGCTGCTCAACCGATCCGACTTTTTGCCGGCCCGGCGTGGACCAGGACAGCAACGGAGTTGCGCGCCCCAATCCCGGAGTCACGCACAGCCCGAGCTACGTCCAGATGGGTGGCGACACGGGCGTCATCATTCAGATCGGGCCGCACGCACGCTTGCGCAGTCTCTTCGGCCTGTACTGGCAGCAGTCGCACGATCTGACGGACGGCTCGTCGGGCAACGCCGTGTACGACGTGCCCGGCCGGCGCTACCGCATCGAGAACGCGTACTCCTGGCGGCTCTTGATCGACGGCGGCGTGGTTTTCTAGCCTCTACTCGCGCGCGCGCAAATCCAGGACCAGCCGGTAGGTCTCTCGCCGCGGGCGGCCGGTTTCGCTGGCCAGGGCGTCGGCCGCATCGCGCGCCGACAGGCCCGAGGCCAAGAGAGCGCGTGCGCGCGCGCGCATTTCCTCATCACACTGCCCGTCACCTTCGCGCGTGTCCTCGGACGCGCCGCCCACCACCAGGGTCACTTCACCCAGCGGACGCTCGCTGGCGTAGCGCTCCGCCAGCTCGGCCAGGTTCCCGCGCACGAATTCTTCGTGCGTCTTGGTCAGCTCGCGCGCCACACAGGCAGGCCGGCCTTTGCCAAGGACGGCGACCAGGTCAGCCAGTGTCACTGCGACTCGATGGGGCGATTCGAAGAAGACCAACGTGGCAGGAAGAGAAGCAAGTTGAGCGAGCAGGCCCTGGCGCGCGCCGGTCTTGCGCGGGGGAAACCCCACGAAGAAGAAGCGATCGGTGGGCAGGCCGGAGCCGACCAGCGCGGCCAGCACCGCCGAGGGCCCTGGCACGGGCACCACCCGAGCGCCCGCCGCAATGGCCGCGCGCACGACCCGGTAGCCCGGATCGGACACCGTGGGAGTCCCGGCCTCGGAGAGCAAGGCAATGCTCGCGCCCGAACGCAGCAAGGCCGCTGCTTGCGCGGCACGCGCCGGTTCGTTGGCATCGAAGCACGACTGCGTGCGACGGTCGATCCCGTGCCCGTCCAGCAGCTTGCGCGCCGAGCGGGTATCCTCGGCCAGAACCAGATCCGCGGTGCGCAGGGTTTCCAGGGCGCGCGGCGACAGATCCTGGGCATTGCCGATAGGCGAAGCCACCACATAGAGCGTGCCAGCGTGAGATTCGGTCAACAGCCTGTTCCTCGCATGCGCCCGTCCGCCAAGCAGGGCGGCCGGAAGACGGTGCGAATCCTCTCACGACGGCGTGGTTGTGTCTTGCTATGATTCGCCCACAAGATGGATCTCATCGATGATCCAAGTTCGACTTCTCCGACACAACCGGAGTCATTCATGCGACGTGCACGCAAGAGCCTTGTCTTTCTGGGGGCCTCGGCCCTCGCCCTGTTTCTCACCATTCAGCTCCGCGGCGATGACATACGGCTGGCCACCAATGTCTCTCTGTCCGCTCCGGTTCGGGCCGGGAATTCGACCTACGACCTCGCGCAGGCCCAGATCTTCACCAAGACGCTGTACTACGTAAACAACCAGTACTTCGACAAGACCCGGCTCGATCCGCGGCGCATGCTGGTGGGCGCGCTGGACTTCTTGCAGCGGGACGTGCCGGAAATTCTGGTCGACCGATTTCCCGAGCAGGACCCCAAGCAGGTCACGGTGCGAGTCAACGGCGAGCAGAAGACATTTCCCGTCGAGCGGGTGGACTCGCCCTGGACCCTGCGCAGCACCTTGCAGGACATCTTTCGTTTCATCCAGCCGCGCTTGCAACCTGTGGCCGCCAAAGATGCGGCCCGCCACCTGGTCGAGATCGAGATGACCGCCACCAATGGCATGCTCTACACATTGGATCCGCACTCGGTCCTGCTCGACGTGGACAGCTACAAGGACATGCGCACTACCACCCAGGGCAAGTTCGGCGGGCTGGGCATTGTCATCGAGATGGACCGCAAGGGGCGCATCCTAGTCAAGAAGCCCATGCCGGACACCCCGGCCATGCGCGCCGGGCTGCGGGCCAAAGACCACATCGTTCGCATCAACAGCGAGTCCACCATCAACATGACGCTGCAAGAGGCGGTGGATCGGCTGCGCGGCGAGGTGGGTGCACCAGTCGACGTGTACATCGAGCGGGCCAGCGCGCCGGCGGCCAAGAAGTTCACCATTGTCCGCGACTTCATCCACCCGCCGGCCATCGACCCGGCGCCGCGCGTGCTGACGGTTCCGGCGTCGGCTGGGCAGCCCGCTGCCAAGATTGGCTACTTCCGCGTGATCAGCTTCTCGGCCAACACCGAGAGCGACCTCAACCGGGCGCTGGCCATGTTTGAGCGGGAGAAGGTCAAGGGCATCATTATGGATTTGCGGGGCAATCCTGGTGGGCTGTACGACCAGGCCCAGAAGGTGGCCGACGCCTTCATCGAGTCAGGGGTTCTCGTGTCCATGGTCGGCGTGGGCGGGGCACAGCGCAAGGACGAGCACGCCACTCGCAACGGCGACACCAAGGTCCCGCTGGCGGTTCTGGTCAGCCAGAACTCGGCCAGCGCCTCTGAGATCGTGGCCGGCGCCATCAAGAACCTCGACCGCGGCGTGATTATTGGCGAGACCACCTTCGGCAAGGGCTCGGTGCAAATGCTGTTCGACATCCCGTCGCCCGTGCCTTTCGGCGACAAGCCCGAGGACGACAAGCTGGGACTCAAGCTGACGACGGCGCAGTACCTGACCCCCGGGGATATCTCCATCCAGGGCGTGGGCGTGACGCCCGATGTGGAGCTGGTGCGCATGCGGGTAGAAAAAAAGAACGATGAAGCGTGGATCAATCTGCAAAGTTCCACGCGACGGCGACAGGAATCGGACTACGAGTGGCACCTGGTGAGCCCGAGTGTGCGCAAGGGCACCAAGCCCGAGGAGATCGTCTCGTACCTCTATGTGCCCTCAGCCGCTGAATTGCGACGCAAGGTGGATCCGGACGAGATCGAGGTCGATTCGCCCGACGACGAAGAAAACGACAGCGCAGAACCCGAAGAGGATCGCATCGATTTCCCCATCACGCTGGCCCGCGACCTGCTCGCCCAGGCGCGCACCACGCGGCGGCTGGACCTGGTGAGCGCGAGCAAGGCCCTCCTCGACAAGGTTCGCGCCGACGAGGACAAGCACCTTTCGGCCGCTCTGGAGAAGCTGGGCGTGGACTGGAACGCCGGCCCGGGCAACCAGGGGCCAGGCGAGATCCAGGTCACGCTGGCAGCGGCCACGGGCGAGGCCCAGGTGAAGGCGGGCAACACCATCAAGATCCGGGGCACCGTGAAGAACGTGGGCACCACCACCGTCTACCGGGTGCGCGCGGTACTGAAGAGCGACAACCCGCTCTTCGACGAAAACGAAATGGTCTTTGGCAGAATCGCCCCGGGCGGCAGCAAGACCTACGACCTGACCGTGAGAGCCCCCAAGAGCAGCCTCACCCGTACCGATGTGATTCAGGCCGACATGTCGGGGCAGGGGACGCTCACCGCCAACAGCCCCGAGATGACTCTGCATATCGAGGGCAAGGCGCACCCGCTCTTCGCGTACAGCTACCAGACTATCGACGATGTGGTCGGGAATCGCGACGGCCAGGTGCAACGGGGTGAGCGCGTGCGCACCCTGGTGAAGGTGAAGAACATTGGACAGGGCACGGCCTTGCGGACCGAGGCCATCTTGCGCAACGGTTCCGGGCAGGAAGGGATTTTGATCAGCGCCGGTCGCTTCGAAACCAAGGATCTGGCGCCAGGAGCCAGCCGCACCTTCACCTTCGTCTACGAGGTCGGGTCGGATTTTCGCGGGGACGAGTACCAGCTTGATCTGGTGGTGGCCGACACCGTTCTCGGGGAATCGGTGAGCGACAAGATCAAGGTCAAGCTGGCGCCGGCTGGCCCCGCCCCTGCGCCTGAGGACCAGCCCGTGACCATCACGCGTTCCGAGGCGGCTTTGCGCGAAGCCCCCGCCGACCAGGCGCTGGTCGTGGGTCATGCCCCGAAGGGAACTGTGTGGAAGAGCACCGGCCGCATCGGTGCCTATCAACGGGTGGAGATCGAGAGCGGCCGGCCAGCCTTCGTGGCCAGCGCGGATGTCGCGCCGGGCGGTGTCGTGCACGGCAGCTTCGTCCCCGAGTGGCAGGTGACCCCGCCGGTCCTGACTGTGAATGCGCCCCCGGTGGTGCCAGGCAACACCGTGCACATCAAGGCGACAGCCTCGGACGACAGCCAGGTCAAGGACGTCTACATCCGCGTGTGGAACCGCGACTCCAAGCTGCCACCCAAGAAGGTCTTCTACTTGCCCAACAAGGGCGACAAGACCCATGTGGCCTTCGAGACCGATGTGCCGCTGTGGCCAGGCAGCAACCTGGTCCAGGTCTTCGCCCGCGAGACCAACGAGATCCAGTCGGTGCAGACCGTGGTGGTGCTCGACCGGGGCGCACCCGCCGTGGTGCAAAAGACCGGCCATCCCGCGGCTCAACCCGCGAAGTGAAAGGCGGATGGTGGGATCTTCCGGACGGCGATGCGTCGCTGTCTCGATGAACTCGCACCCTTGATTGCCTGTATAACGACGCCGTGGAAATCGCCGAAATGTCCGAGACCCCACACGAACTTTCACCTTGCGCGCGCTTGGCAGAAGCCCTGACCCGCGGACTCAACCCAAGTCAGGTCGAGGCGGTGACTTATCCCTCGGAGCCGCTGCTGGTGATCGCCGGCGCCGGCTCGGGCAAGACCCGCGTGATCACATGCCGGCTGGCTCGTTTTCTGGCTGACGGGGCCGACCCGCATCGCGTGCTGGCCGTGACCTTCACCAACAAGGCTGCGCGCGAGATGAAAGAACGCGTGGCGCGCCTGCTCGGCCGCGAGGGCAGCAGCCTGCCGGGCATGTGGCTGGGCACCTTCCACGGCCTGTCGGCGCGGCTTCTGCGCCTGTACGGGGAGGCGGTGGGCATTCGCAAGGATTTCGTGATCTACGACGCCGACGATCAGCGCCGCCTCATCGCTCGCGTGCTCAAAGATCTGAACATTTCCGAGAAGACCTTCCCCGTGCGGCTGGTGGTGGCCATCATCGATCGCTCCCAGAATCAGGGGATCAGCGCGGCCAACTTCGCGGTGGCAAGCCCCCTGGACGAGGTCCTCGCCAAGGCCTACCGCAGCTACGAGGAGCGATTGGCCGCGGCCAACGCGGTGGACTTCGGCGGTCTTCTGCTCTGGGCCTTGCGTCTGGGCAGCGCCGAGAGTGCGGCGGCACCTGCGCTGGCGGAGCGTTTCGATCACGTTCTGGTCGACGAGTTCCAGGACACCAACAGCGTGCAGTATCGCCTGGTGCGCTTCCTCTCGCACGGCACACGCAGCATCACGGTGGTGGGTGACGAGGATCAGTCCATCTACGGCTGGCGAGGGGCCGACATCCGCAACATCCTCGACTTCGAGCGCGATCATCCCGGGGCCGGCGTCATCAAGCTGGAGCAGAACTACCGCTCGACGGGAAACATTTTGCGCGCGGCCAATGCCGTGATTGCGCCCAACACCGAGCGTCGGCCCAAGCGGCTCTTCACCGAGGCGAGCGCCGGAGATCCCGTCGTGGTGTTCGAGGGCGAGACGGAACGCGAGGAAGCCGAGTACGTGGCCTCGACCGTGCAAGCCGGGCTGGACCAAGGAGCGGCACCGCGGGATTTCGCGGTTTTCTACCGGACCAATGGACAGTCGCGCGTGCTGGAAGAAGCCCTGCGCACGCACAACCTGCCCTACGTGGTGGTGGGGGGCACGCGTTTCTATGACCGCGCCGAAATCAAAGACCTGATCGCGTACCTGCGCGTCCTGCAGAATCCCGACGATGCCGTGGGCCTGGCCCGCATCATCAATGTGCCGACGCGCGGGATTGGCAACACCACGGTGGATCGCCTGTCGGCCCTGGCACTCGACCGAGGAATCGGGCTGCACGCAGCCCTGGAGATCGCTGCTGTCGAGCACGATGTCTTGGGCCAGGGGCCGCGCCACAAGGTGGCGGCCTTTTGCGAGCTTCTCACATCTCTGCGCGCGGCCAAGGAGTCGCTGACGCCCGCGGAACTCGCAGAGAAGGTTCTGGAAGACTCGGGCTATCGCGATCAGCTGGCGGCGGAAAACACCATCGAGGCCGAAGGCCGCCTGGAGAACTTGATGGAGTTGGTGGGGCAGATGCGCGAGTACGAGCGTGAGGCCGAGGAGCCCAGCCTGGCTGACTTCCTGGAACGAATCACCCTGGCTTCCGACGTGGACAGCTACGATCCCGAGAAGGGTGCGGTCGCCTTGATGACCGTGCACACGGCCAAGGGCCTGGAGTTTCCCGAGGTGCTGGTGGTCGGCCTGGAGGAGGGCGTGTTCCCCCACCAGCGCAGCATCGACGACGACACCGCCGTCCAGGAAGAACGCCGCCTGTGCTATGTGGCGTTCACGCGCGCGATGAAGCGTCTGCACCTGTGTCGCGTGCGCTGGCGCCGGCTGTCGGGCCAGCAACTGGGCGGCGTGCCTAGCCGTTTCTTGGGCGATCTCCCGGCCGAGGTGATCGACCATGTGATCACAGCGCGGCCGGCGTACCACGACGAAAAGACCCAGGGGGCTGGCCCCTGGCAGGGTCGCTGGAACCGAGGCGAGCCGACCGGGCTGGCGCGTGGCCGGGGTCCTGCCCGTCCGGCGCCCGCGGCCCAGTCGGGAACCATCACCCGGCACTACGACCCCGGCATGGCGCGCGGAGAAGAGGGCGAGCTGGGCCTGCGCGTGGGAGGCAAGTTGAAACACGCGAAATTCGGAGTGGGCGAGGTGCGCGCCTGGCAGTCGGTGGGCGACGATTTCAAGGTGACGGTCCGCTTTGCCAGCGTGGGCGTGAAGACCGTCATGGCGAAATTTCTGCAAAGACTTTGATCTCGGTGACCCTATGGCATCAGCGAAACTTGAGACGAACCGGCAGATGGCCGAGGCGGCTTTCATGTGCGATTTCGTGCGCGTGCGCGAATTGCTGGCCGCAGGCGCCGACCCCAACGTGCGCGACGACGAGGGCCGCGCGCCCTTGCACCAGGCGGTGCTGGGCAACAGCGTGGGTCTGGTGGGGCTGCTCTTGGAGGCAAGGGCGAATGTGAACGCGGCTGACCAGCATGGTTGGACGCCACTCCACTTCGCCGCCCAGGAATACCTGCCTGAGGTCGCGCGTATCTTGCTGGGCAAAGGCGCCGACCCCAACGCCCGCGACGACGAGGGCTGCTCGGTTCTGTGGCGCGCGGTTTTTTCAGCGGCCGGCCGCTTCGACCTGGTTCATCTTCTGAGCAAGAGCGGCGCCCGCGACGATCTGGCGAATCTCGAGGGTGTGACGCCGCGGGCGTTGGCGGAACGGCTGGGCTTCACGGTCTTCACCGCGAGCTGAACTCAGCCTCCTGTGCCATCACCGGCATTGCGACAGCAGCACGGTCAAATTTTCATCCCAGTCCGCCAAGGCGAGGTCCGAAACGCCGTCGCCATTGAGATCCGCCGTTGCCAGGGCTTCAGGGAATGTGCCCGTGTCGTAGGTCACTTGGGGACGGAACGTGCCATCTCCGGTATTGAGAAACACACTGATGGTGCCGTCATTGTCGTTGCCCACCGCGAGATCCGGGACTCCATCGCCATTGAAGTCGCCGATGCGAACCGCCTGCGCGTAGTCGCCCGCGGCATAGGTCACCTGCGGTTGGAACGTGCCGTCCCCGGCGTTGAGCAACACGCTCACGGTTTCGTCGGTCGAGTTCGCCACCGCGAGATCGGGAAAGCCATCGCGATTGAGGTCGCCAGCAGCGATGGAAACAGGGGAAAAACTGCCCGCTGTGTAGGTCACGGGCGTAGCCAAGGTGCCGTCCCCGCGATTGAGCAAGACGCTCGCGACGTCGCCGGGCCAGTCGTTCGCCACCGCTACGTCGACAAAGCCATCGCCATTGAAGTCCGCCACGGCGAGTGCGGAGGGACCGCTGGTCGCCGCGTAGAGCACTTGCGGCCGGAACGTGCCGTCGCCGGTATTGAGCAACACGCTGACAGAGCCGTAGCCATCGAAGTTGGCGACCACAATATCGGGGAAACCGTCGCGATTGAAGTCTCCCACCGCGATGGCTTGCGAGTGGCTACCGACGGTGTAGGTCGCCTGCGGCAGGAATGTGCCGTCGCCGGCATTGAGCAACACGCTCACGCTGCTGGACGAATTGCAGTTGACCACCGCAATGTCGAGCGCTCCATCGCCATTGAAATCGCCCACGGCAATGAAATCGCCCCCCGGAGCGTACACGGCGGTCTGGCCAACGGTGTAGGTCACCTGCGGCAGGAATGTGCCGTCGCCGGCATTGAGTAGCACGCCTATTGTGTTGCCCTCCATGGTCGAGAAAACCAGATCGGGGTAGCCATCGCCGTTGAAGTCACCCGCGGCCACATAGTTGGTGTAGGCAGTGACGGTGTACTTGACCGGCGGCGCAAAGCCCCAGGCGCAAGCGCCGTCGGAGGCGGCGTGAAACTTGGCGTCGGTCTTGCTGTCGGAGACGGGGGTGGAATCCCAATGTGCATCGCCGGGAGCGAACGCTTCCAACGCCGAACGGCCACAAGCCGCCCAGACCATCACCAGCGCAAGAGCAGAATGGACACGCATGTTCGATCCCCGCAGGAATGCAATGGCGTCCGTTTTTCCCTCAACCTTGGTGAGGTTCTTCCTATGATGCCTGTGGGTGCGCGGTCCTACACGCGGCGGACATACTAGTTGTTGGTGAGTTGGTAGACCTCGCTGCCGGCCAGCAGGAAGCCGCCAACCCCGTAGTCGTCGAAGTTGGCGAGCCTGGTGGCACTCAAGGACCCAGGGTTTTGCGTGTCTTCGGTGCAGGGACGGTCACCCGTGGATTGCGTGTAGCCGAGTAGGCCGCTCGACTGAAGCGCGACGGTCGACAGGCCGTTCCAGGCTTTCTGCAGAGGCGAGCCATAGGTCGCCGAGTCGAGCAATCCCTTGCGAATGCCCCAGGCCAGGCCGTAGGTGAAAAAGTCTGTGCCGCTGGTTTCCGGCCCATCGTCGCCGGTCATGCCGATGGTTGCGCAGTGGGTGGGATCCATGAGGCTCTCATTCCAGAAACCGTCGGTGCGCTGGATGGCGATCAGCGCCTTCATTTGGGCCTGGAAATCCGCGACGTAGGTGGCCCGATGCGAATCAGTGGTGGGCAGGATGTCGAGAACCCGCACCAGGGCTGCCGTGACCCAGCCATCGCCGCGCGACCAGTAGAGGCCCTTGCCATTCGGGGCCACGTAGTATGCGTCGGTGGTGCTGGCCGGTATGGCGTTGTTGATGGCTGCCGTCATCGGCGTCGCGGTGCCGCCACTGGGCGTGTAGTGCAAGTCGCGGAACCAGAGCCCGTCGGTCGCGTTCCACAAGCCCCCGCCTTCCTTGGTGCGGGCGTCGTTGTACATGACCCACATGCCGTCGAAATACGAAGTGTCGTTGTTCAGGACTCCCAGCTTCGCATAGCTGGGCATGGACATATGGATGGCGTCGATCCACCACCACTTGTTCGAGCTGGTGACCCCGCTCGAGATCACGCCTTTGATGCTGGCCGTGATGGCTGTCAGGCGGGTGGCCTGCGTGTCCCCGCGGGCCACGCCAATATTGTAGATGTCGATGTACGACTGGCCGCAAGCCTCATTGTCCGGATTGTCCGATGTTGTGGCTGGTGCAGTCACGTTGGCCATGGCCCAGGAATGCGAGTCGCCCCACTTCACGGCGTAGGTGTAGTAGCTGGTCTTCTTGGTCTCGTCGGTTTCCACGTTGTAGAGCGCGTTGAGCCCTTCGTGGTACGCAGCCCGGGTCCAGAGATTGCTGGGCCTGGACTTGTCCGTGACGATGGCCGCCGAGGGATCCGGGTGCTTGTTCATGAACCAGTCGTTCGCGCTCCGCATAGACGCCAGCACCGCCGAACGGGCCGGCAAGCCCGTGATCGTGATGCCGCCCCCAGTGCTGGCCGCACCACCCGAGCTGGTCGTGCCGCCTGAGCTGCCACCAGCTGGGGTGGAACCACCCGTCTTGATTGTGCCGCCCACGGTGGAGGTGCCGCCTGACGTGGCCACACCGCCTGTCGTCGTGGTGCCGCCCACGGTGGTTGTGCCGCCCGCTTTCGTTGTTCCGCCCGAAACGGTTGTGCCGCCAGGACTGGCCGTCGTCCCACCAACACTGGTCGTCGTCCCGCCAGGACTGGTCGTCGTCCCGCCAACACTGGTCGTCGTCCCGCCAGGACTGGTCGTCGTCCCGCCAACACTGGTCGTCGTCCCGCCAACACTGGTCGTCGTCCCGCCAACACTGGTCGTCCCGCCAACACTGGTCGTCCCGCCAACACTGGTCGTCCCGCCAGGGCTAGTCGAAGAGGCCACGGCACCCGCACCACCGGGGCTGGGGCTACTGGTACTTCCGCCTGAGCCGGCCGCGGCCGTGCTGGCGCCGCCGCTTGCTACCCCGCCGTGCCCTCCAGTGGTCGATGAGCTTGAGCATGCCGCCAGCGTGACGGCCGCGGACAGCAGGAGCGCCCGATGCCAGTGGGCCTGAAGACAATTGATGGTCATGATTTCTCCTCACCGCATTTCTGAAGAAGGTTCACGCGCGAACCAAGGCTTCCGTGTTTTATTGCATCAATCTCGGGCTCGGACAAACGTGCATTGTACACGAATTCAAGGCCAAAATTCACGGTGGGGCTTCACTCCGTATCACATCTCGCCTACGGTCAATCGCAGGCCACACTCACACCCGAAACAAATCAGTGCTCAGGTACTTCTCGCCCCGGTTGCGGAAAATGGTCACGATCACGCCAAACCGTGGCAGATCGGACATGGCGAGGGCTCGTATGGCGTGCAAGGATCGTCGAGCACCGCCGAGAGATCAAGCCGAACCAGGCCGGTAGTCGAAAAAACCGCGCTGCTTGATGACCTCGGCGATTTCCGGCGGCACCATATCCTCCCAGCTAGCGTCGCCTCCCTGTATGCGGCGGAGCACCTCGGGCGTGAAGATGTGGAGGATGTGGGGATTGTAGTTCTCCAGTTGCACGATCGAGCCGCGCTCCACCACATACCCGAAGAGCTTGCGCAGCTCGGGGGCCACCTCCAAGTTCGACACGGTGTTGAGTTTGTGGCTGGCCGGATCGAGCCAGGGATACACATAAATGCTCAGGTTCTTCTGGAAGAGCTGTCCAAAGGCTTCCAGGATGCCGCCGCCCAGATTGGCGTAGTACTTCTCGTCGAGTAGCGGAATGAGACTGCCCGCGCCCAAGACGATGGCAATGGCCTCCGGGGTGCAGCGACGCAAGTAGGTGGCCAGGCGATAGTACTCGAAGTAGTCCGAGATGAGCACCGTCTTGCTCGCCGCCGCCAGCACATCGGCGCGCGCCAGGAAATCTCGCGGATCAACCTCACCCTCCTCGGTGAGCAGGTTGCGCATGGTGATCTCGGCCAGTTCGACGATGGCGTCCTCGGGCTCGCCCAGGGCCCGGGCAAACGTTGCGCGCGCGGAATCCAACATGTCGATATTGACTTTGGTCACGGGTCGGAAAGTGCCGCGCTCGACCAGCACGGGCTTTTTGTGCAGAACCTCGCTGGGCTGCAGCACCTCACCCTTGGCGCTGAACATGGCCGCCTGGGACAGCCCGAGCTGCACCAGCTTCAGGCTCATCAGGCGATTGTCGACGTGATGAAACTCGATGCCCGAGAATTCGATCATGTCGATCTCGATGCGCTGGGTGGACAGGTTGTCGAGCAACGACTCGACCAGCAGCTCGGGCTCGTGGTGCAGGAAAAAGGCGCCGTAGAGCAGGTTCACGCCCACCACGCCCAGGGCTTCCTGCTGCAGTTGCGCTTCCCCGTCCAGCATGCGCACATGCAGGACGATCTGGCTCTCCTGCTCGCGAGGATGGCTCTGGAACTTGAGCCCCATCCAGCCGTGACAGTCCTTGTCGTTGCGGAAGCTCTTGGCCGCCACCGTGTCGGCGAACACGAAGAACGCGGTTGTGTCGCCGCGGGCCGTGTTCAGACGGGTCAGGTTCTTTTCGTGCTCGTAGTCGAGCATGCGCTGCAACCGCTCGCGCGACACGTAGCGCTCAGTGTGGCCGTAGATCGCGTCGCTGACTGCCATATCGTACGCCGAGGTGCTCTTGGCGATGGTGCCGGCCGCGCCGCCCACCCGAAAGAACCAGCGCGCCACCTCCTGACCCGCACCGATCTCGGCGAACGTTCCATAGCGGCGCTCGTCAAGATTGATGTAGAGCGCCTTGCGGTGGGTATCGAGCCGGTCGGCGCTCTGAGAATTGCGGGGAGTCGCAGCCATGGCCTTTGCCAATCTCAGGCTACCATGTTCATGGGCCAGGCCCACGGACCAGACGTGCCAGTAATTCGCGCACCCATCGGGATGGCGCTAGCATCCTACACAATGGAACCGCTGCTCGAGCTTTTTCGCCAGCACCTGGGCAGCGAGAAACGTTCCTCGGCCCATACCTTGCGGGCCTACCTGGGCGATCTCGATGAGCTGTTCGCCCACGCCCGCAGCTTGAGGGCAGGGGATGCCGCGCAAGCCCTGACCCCCGGGGATCTGTCCACGTCGGTTTGTCGCTCGTATCTGGCCAGTCTGCACGGCCGCAACGATCCCGCCACCGTGGGCCGCAAGCTGTCGGCCATGAAGACTTTCTTCCGGCTGCTGGTGCGACGCAAGCTGCTTGCGGGCAGTCCCGTGGCGGGCCTGCGCGGACCCAAGCGCAGGCCCCACTTGCCCGCCTTTCTGGGCAAAGACGAGGCCTCGCGTTTGCTCGAATCGACTGGCGACGACGCTGTCCAGGCCACTGAGTGCGCACGCGACCAGGCGCTCTTGGAAGTGTTGTACGGCTCGGGCTTGCGCATCTCGGAGGCCTGTCACCTGGACCTGGATGACGTCGTCCCGGATGGCGCCGGCGCGCGCATCACGGTCCGCCAGGGCAAGGGCCGTAAGGACCGCATCGTGCCGCTCGGATCCAAAGGCTGGGATGCGATCCAAGCCTACCTGCCCCTGCGCGCCGCCGTGCTCGCGGGCCATGCGGCTGGGCCGGTCGACAGCCAGGCTCTGTTCCTGTCGCGGCGGGGCCGCCGCCTGGGTGATCGCGAGGCGCGCCGCAAGTTGGATCGGCGTGAGCTTGTCACTGGCGTCCGTCGCGTCTCACCCCATGCCCTGCGCCACAGTTTCGCCACGCACCTCCTGGGCGAAGGCGCCGATCTTCGCTCCATCCAGGAGCTGCTCGGCCATGCCAGCCTGCGCACCACCCAGCGCTATGCTCAAGTCGACATTGATCACCTGATGGCCGTCTACGATCGCTCCCACCCTCGCGCGCTGCTGAAAACGCGCTAGGCTGCGCAGAATGAGGCAAAGCGAATTCCACTCCACGACGGTTTTGGTCGTGCGCCGTAACGGAAAGGTCGTCATAGCCGGCGATGGACAGGTCACCCTGGGCCAGACGGTGGTCAAGGCGACGGCACGCAAGCTGCGGCGCCTGGACGACGGACGCATCCTGGCCGGGTTCGCTGGTTCAGCTGCCGACGGGCTGACTCTGTTCGAAAAATTTGAGACCAAGCTCAAGGAGGCAAACGGAAACTTGCTGCGCGCCTCGGTCGACTTGGCCAAGGACTGGCGCACCGACCGCGTGCTACGCCGTCTGGAGGCGCTGCTGCTGGTGGCCGATCGAGAGAAGATCCTGATGCTCTCGGGCACCGGCGACATCATCGAACCAGACTGCGACGCCGCCGCGGTGGGCTCGGGCGGTCCCTACGCCGTGGCTGCGGCGCGCGCCCTTTTGGCCGACACGCAGCTTTCAGCGCGCGAGATCGCCGAGCGTAGCCTGCGCATCGCCGCCGACATTTGCATCTACACCAACACCAATCTAGCATTCGAGGAGCTCTAGCCGATGGCCAGTCCCAGCAAACGCCCCGAGGCGCTCACCCCGCGGGCCATCGTCGAGGAACTCGATCGCTACATCGTCGGCCAGCGCGAGGCCAAGCGCGCCGTGGCCGTGGCCCTGCGCAATCGCTGGCGCCGGCAGCAGGTGCCTCCGCCCATGCGCGACGAGATCTCGCCTAAGAACATCATGCTCATCGGCCCCACGGGCGTGGGCAAGACCGAGATCGCCCGCCGCCTGGCCAAGCTGGCGGGCGCCCCCTTCGTGAAGGTCGAGGCATCCAAGTTCACCGAGGTGGGCTACGTGGGCCGCGACGTGGATTCCATGGTGCGCGACTTGGCCGAGACCGCCGTGTCCATGTTGCGTGAAGAAGAGCGCGAGCGTGCGCGTCCGCGTGCCCGGGAGAATGCCGAGGAGCGCCTGCTCGACGTACTGCTGCCGCCGGCGCGGCCGCAGCGCCCAGCCACGGCATCCCTGGCCGGCGCGCCGGCAGCGCCCGAGGAAGGTCCCGCCGCGCCCGCAGCGGCCAGCAGCACGCGCGAAAACCTGCGCCTCCTCTTGCACGAAGGCAAGCTTGACGACAGGTCCGTCGAGATCGACACCAGCGACACGCCCCAGTCGTTCATCGATGTGTTTTCCGGCACCGGCATGGAGGAGATGGTTGTCAACCTGCAGTCGATGTTCCCCCAATCCAAGCGCACCAAGCGACGGCGACTGAGCATTCCTGAGGCGCTGGAAGCCTTGACCGAGGAAGAAGCCGCCAAGCTCATCGACATGGAGCGCGTCACCAAAGAAGCCGTCCGGCGCGCCGAGCAGGATGGCATCATCTTCATCGACGAGCTGGACAAGGTGGCGGGCCGCGAGGCCGGTGTTCATGGGCCCGATGTGTCGCGCGAGGGCGTGCAGCGCGATCTCTTGCCCATCGTGGAGGGATCCACGGTGTCGACCAAGTACGGCCCGCTCAAGACCGACCACGTGCTCTTCATCGCCGCCGGCGCTTTCCACGTGGCCAAGCCCAAGGATCTCATTCCCGAGCTGCAGGGCCGCTTCCCCATCCGGGTGGAACTGGACTCGCTGACCGACGCGGACTTCGTGCGCATTCTCACCGAGCCCGAGAACGCCCTGACCAAGCAGTACACCGCCCTGCTCGCCACCGAAAAGATCCATCTCGACATTCAGGCCGATGCCATCGCCGAGATCGCGCGCATCGCCGCCGAGGTCAACGCCCGCATGGAGAACATCGGCGCGCGCCGGCTGCATACCGTGATGGAGCGACTGCTCGACGAACTGGCCTTCGAGGCGCCCGAACTGGGCGAGCGCACCATCCCCATAACGGCTGCCTACGTCCGTGAACGGCTGCAAGGGATCCTCAAAGACGAGGATCTGTCACAGTACGTGTTGTAGCGGTCTGCGTTCTGCTTTCCCCTCGGCGGCTCCAGCCTGACGGTGTTTACGTCAGGCAAGCGGCATGTGCGACCTTTCCCCACTGTGGTGCCACCAGCCCACCCGCGACGAGCGCGCAATTGCCCAACGGAACTTGCTACAATTAGGATGGACATAAACCATTGGGCATGGGTCCGAATGGCTTGCCCCGCAGTTGAGAGGCACCCTCCAATGACAAGAGAACGCATTGCTCATCCAATGACCAGTGGTCTGTCCGCAGGCCAGCTTGTCGGTTTCGGCGTCGCCGCAGTTTTGGCGCTCGGAGGCATTGGCTGCAGCGGTGCTACTGTCGGTGGAGGCGGTGGGGCTGGCGTTGATCCAAGTGCTGGTGCCCAGGCCGGAGCAGGCGGTAGCGCCCCCGCCATTATCTCGACTGGCGCCACCGGCGCCACCGGTGGCGCCGGCAGCTCGGCCGCCGGCGGAGCCACCAATGTGTGCAATGCCCAGAGCACCTTGGGCTGCAAGGCCGAGATACCTCCGGGCTGCGGCGACGGGATCAACCAGCCACCCGAGGAATGCGACGACGGAAACATGCTTCCCGGCGATGGTTGCAATGGCGTTTGCAAGGTCGAGCCCCACTGGCAATGTCCCGCCGCGGGGGCCTGCCACCGACTGGTCGTCTGCGGCGACAAGGTCGTCGGCGCGGGCGAGGTGTGCGACGACGGCAACACCCTCGACAACGATGGCTGCAATTCCACCTGTACGGTTCAGGACCCCCGCTACAAGTGTATCCCCGGACAACCCTGCACCCTCATTTCCCAGTGTGGCAACAGGCGCATCGAAGCGGGCGAGAAGTGCGACGACGGCAATACCCTCGGCAACGATGGCTGCAGCAGCACTTGTCAACTCGAAGCCGGGTGGGTCTGCCTGGTACCGGGCACGGCCTGCAAGCAGGCTCCTCACTGCGGCGATGGAATCGTCCAGCCCTCACTGGGCGAAGTGTGCGACGACGGCAACCAGAAGGACAACGATGGTTGTTCTGCGGACTGCAAGACCAAGGGTCCGGGGTGTGTCTGCACACCGGGGCAACTGTGCAAGTGCCCGACTGTCAAGTGCGGCAACGGCACTATCGAAGGCAGCGAGCAGTGCGACGACGGAAACACCAAGCCTGGCGATGGCTGCTCGGGGACCTGCCAGATCGAGACAGGGTATGCCTGTCCCTTCACCAATGCCCCATGTGTACCAGATTGCGGCGACGGCATTGTGCTCAAACCCATGGAGCAATGCGATCCCGCCGTGCCGGGGACCCACGTGGCCGACGCCTGTTCGAGCACCTGCAAATTCAACCCAGGCTGGGCCTGCACCGGCGATCCCCCGAACAACTGCCACCAGACGGTGTGTGGCGACGGCAAGGTCGAAGGCTCCGAGGGCTGCGATGACGGCAACACCCTGCCCAACGACGGTTGTTCACCCACCTGCCACGCGGAGCCGAATTGCAGCTCGACCACGGGCACTTGTACCTCGAAGTGCGGAGACGGATTGGTCGTCAACGAAGGGTGCGACGATGGCAACACCAACAACGGCGACGGCTGCTCGTCGACTTGCACGGTAGAGCCCGGCTACCAGTGCGCTCAGCCCGATTCCACCGCTGCCACCATGACGGTGCCGGTCACCTACCGCGACTTCCTCCTGGGCGGCGATTTCTACGCGGCCACCATCTCGGGTAGCAACCTGGCTGTGACCGGCCTGGTTCAGGGCGCGCTCGACAGCGAAGGCAAACCGGTCCTCTCGCCGACCGCGCCGGCTACCGGGCACATCACCAGTGCGGCCAGCTTCAGCCAGTGGTACCGGGACACAAAGGGGACCAACACCACCTACGTTTCGAAGCTCCTTCTGCACAACAACGGCAATGGCGGCTTTGTGAACTGGTGGAAGGACAACCAACAATGGATGTCCTATTCCAATATTCGCTGGTGTTCGGACGGAACGTGCACCAACTGCAACGCTCCACCATACGTCAATGACGGCACAATGCAGTGCTTTGCCTTGTGCACGCCCTGGGGCACCAGCAACACAAATGCCTGCGTGGCCAACACGTCACTGGTTCCCGGGAACCCACTCTTTTTCCCTGTCGACAACATAGCGGGCATGATCACGCCGACTACCGCCTATGCAGGCGCCCAGACCCCGCCCATGTACAGCAGCAACTGGACCAACGAACCAGGAACGCCGCAGCCCTTGCACAACTTCAGCTTCACCAGCGAGGTGCGCTACTGGTTCAGCTATTCGACGAGCAAGCAATACACGCTCGATTTCACAGGTGACGATGATGTCTGGGTCTTCGTCAATCGCAAGCTGGCGGTGGACTTGGGGGGCATTCACACCCCTGTCGAGGGACAGATCGTGCTCAACGCGACCGGTGGCGGGACTGTCACTGTCACCCCGACTGAGGGCGCCGCCTGCACCACCCAGGGGGTTATCTCGACCTGCACGTCCACCAAGAGCAAGGTCGATCTGGGCATGGTGAACAACGGGGTCTACGAGATCGTCGTGTTCCAGGCGGAACGATGTTGGTATGGCTCGACGTACAAACTCACCCTGAGCGGCTTCAACGATCTGCCGAGTGCCTGCGGGCCCATCTGCGGCGACGGTGTCGTGGCGCCCGGTGAACAATGCGACAATGGAAAAGACAACCTGGGCGGCTACAATCAGTGCGGCTCGAATTGTTTGCTCGGGCCCTATTGCGGCGACGGGAAGGTGGAGCCTGGCAAGGAAGACTGCGACAACGGCAAGAACGACGACGTCTACGGCGCCACCTCCGGCTGCGGTCCTGATTGCAAGCTGCCGGCCCGCTGTGGTGACAGCATCGTGCAGACTCAGTTCGACGAGGAATGCGACGATGGTTCTAGCAACCTAACCACCACAGACCCCAACGCCGGCTACGGCGGCTGCCTGGCAAACTGCCAGCGCGGCGCCTACTGTGGCGACGGCATCGTGAATGGCACGGAGGCGTGCGACGACGGCGTCAATGACGGCACCTACGGAACCTGCAACCCCGACTGCAGTCTGGCTCCCCGGTGCGGCGACGGCCAGGTTCAGACGGACTATGGGGAAGAATGCGAACCGGTTGTGACAAATGATCCCAATTGTACGGACGCGTGCCGTCTGCCAGGTGGGTGCGGCGACGGCATCATCGAGCCGCCCGAAGAATGTGACGACGGGGCGGTCAACAACAACGGCGATTACGGTGGCTGCGCCCCGAGCTGTGTCTACGCCCCTCACTGCGGCGATGGCATCGCGAACGGACCCGAGGAATGCGACGACGGCGTCAATGATGGCTCGTACGGAGGCTGCACCAAGCAATGCAAGCTGGGTCCCCACTGCGGCGACGGCACCGTGAACGGTCCCGAGGAATGCGACGATGGCCCTAAGAACGACGTGGATGGCATCTGCTCGGCGTCGTGCAAGAAGATCATCTGGCAAAACAATTAAACCAGCTCCTCGCGCGTTGAGCGCAGGACGAGCTAAGCTCCTGCTTGGGTACGAGCGATGTCGTTCGCGGGCACTGATCGGTTCAAGGTCATCCGTCTCCTGGGCAGCGGGAGCATGGGAACCGTGTATCTGGTCTTCGATCGGCAATTGGGCGGGGAGGTGGCGCTAAAACTGCTGGACCTGTGCGACGGCATGGACCTGTACCGCTTCAAGGGCGAGTTCCGTTCACTGGCCGACATCAAGCACCCCAACCTGGCCACGCTGCATGAACTGATCTGCGAAGGGCCACTGTGGTTCTTCACCATGGAATACGTGGCGGGTGTGCCCTTCGACATTCATCTGCTGGGTCCGGCTGCGGCGGGCAGCGCGCCCATGCCGTCCGATCTGTCAGACCGGGACACCCTGCGTCCCCGCAATCCCGCGCCGTCGTCGTTTCGCCCGCAACCTGATCGCCAGCGCCTGCGCAGGGCTCTGCAGCAGCTTTGCGCGGGGGTGGACGCCATGCACGGGTTCGGCCGCATCCACTGCGATCTCAAGCCATCCAACGTGTTGGTGACAGCGCAGGGCCGGGTGGTATTGCTGGATTTCGGCCTGACCAGGCCGACGGGAGCGCGCTCGCTCAGAGGGGACGGGCTGGTGGGAACCCCAGCCTACATGGCGCCCGAGCAGGCCAAGGACGGGCCGTCGCAGCCCGCCGCCGACTGGTACGCCGTGGGCGCCATGCTGTACGAGGTGCTGACCGGCCGCTTGCCCCACAACGGAAGTCTGATCGAGATTCTGCTCAAGAAGCAGAGCGAGGATCCGCCCGCGCCCGTCGAGGTGAACTCGTTGGCTGATCCCGAGCTGAGCCGACTGTGTATGCAGCTTCTGCAGCGCGATCCGGCCCAGCGGCCCAGCAGTGGGGAAATCCTGGCCCAGCTCGGGGCCGGTATTACGCCCGAGCCCGTGTCCGAGGCGAAGAGTGATCCCGTCGGTGTGGGCGCCCCGGTGTTCATCGGCCGCAAAGCGGAGCTGCAGGCCCTCCGTCTTGGCTACGGCAGCGCGTGCAGCGGCACCCTCGCTCTGGTGCTGGTCGAGGGTGCGTCGGGCATCGGCAAGACCGCGCTGGTCGAGCGCTTTCTGGATCAGCTCACAGCCGGCGCCGATCCGTCTCGCAAGCCTCTTGTCCTGCGCGGCCGCTGCCACGAGCGCGAGACATTGCCCTTCAAGGCCTTCGACAGCGTCGTGGATGGGCTCAGCGCCAGTCTGGCCAGCCTGGGCGCTGGCGATGTTGCGCAGATTCTGCCCGCAGGGGCGGCGTATCTGTCCGAGATCTTCCCGGTGCTGTGTCGGCTGGATCGGCTGGAGAGCGCGCGCGACTGGCTGCCCAAGGTGCACGACGCGACGGAACTGCGCAACCGGGCGTTTGCCGGCTTTTACGAGCTGCTGAGGCGCCTGGCGCAACGACAACCGGTGGTGGCTTTCATCGACGATCTGCAGTGGGCTGATCGCGACAGCTTCGCGCTCTTGCACACACTGCTGCGCAACCCCGGCGTGCCGGGCCTGATGCTGGTGGCCACCTGCCGGCCGGTTGCCCAGGATAGCGTGCTGGCGGCGGTGCTGCGCGAGATCGCGGCCCATCCCGCGGTGATGCGTGTGGAGGTGGGCCCACTGTCGCCCGAGGCGGCCTCGGCCCTGGTGGATCGTCTGGCCGACTTGGGCGAGCTTGACCAGCCAGTCAAGCAGCGCCTGGCCGAGACGGTGGTGCAGGAGGCGGGAGGCAACCCGCTGTTCACGCTGGAGCTGATGCGCTACCTGTGCGACGTGGTGTCGGCGCGGGGCGAGCCTTCGGACTTCAGCACGGGAAACACCGTGAGCCTGGACGCTCTGATCCTGGGACGCCTGCGCACCTTGCCCGCCGAAAGCCAAAGCTTGCTTGAGGCCATCGCAGTGGCAGGCGATCCGCTGCCGCGGAAGGCGCTGGCCGATGCCGCCGGTGTGCCACTCGGATGCGAGGGCTGGGAGCGCGGTATCTCGGCGCTGGCGCAGGCCCGCCTGATCCGGCGCAGCGGCGGCCAGGGATCGGACGTGGTCGAGCCTTTTCACGACCGCATCGGCGAGGCGGTGCTGGCCAGCCTGGACGCGACGACGCTGCGCCGGCTGCGCACCAGCATTGCGCACGCCATGGAAAAATGGGGCCGCGAGCGCACCGACATGCTGGCTCGCTACTGGCTGGAGGCCGACGACCACGAGCGCGCCAAGTACTACACGCGCGAGGCGGCGATCCAGGCACGCACCAAACTGGCCTTCGATCGCGCCGCGCAGCTGTACCAGACTGCGGCGGCACTAGAGTCGAACCAGGACGCAAAGCGCGAGCTCCTGCGCGCCCTGGGTGACTGCCAGGCCTGCAATGGCCTCCCCTCGCTGGCCGCCGAGGCGTACCAGCAGGCCGCCGCCCTGAGCGGGCCCGAACTGGCGCCGCGTCTGCGCCACCTGGCGGCCGAGCAGCTTCTGCGCGGAGGCCATATCGTGCGCGGGTTGGAGATCCTGGGCGAGGTGCTGGAGCAGGCCGGCCTGCGCCTGGCGCGTGGTCCGCGGCGCGCCCTTCTGGCAGTGACCGGACGCCTGCTGTGGCTGCGCGTGCGTGGAATCAAGTTCAAGGAACGGCCGCCCTCCAGCATCCCGGTCGAGCAGGCTCGCCTGCTCGACCTACTTTGGTCGGTGAATACCGGCTTGGGCGTGGTGGACACCCTGCGCGCCGACGATTTCCTGCTGCGCTTTCTCCTGCTAGCGCTCAAGGCCGGGGACATCCGGCGCGTGGCGCAGGGACTGGGCGTGCTGGCCGGGCAACTCGCGGCCCTGGGCAAGCCGTACCTAGGCTGGGCTGCTCGCCTGGTGTCACAAGCCGAGGTGTTGGCGCGCCGATCGTCGGACGCGCCCACCATCGGGCTGGCGCGCATGTGCAAGGCCATGGTGCGCTATTTCGCGGGCGAGTTTGACACCGTGGCCAACGAACTCATCGCGGTCGAGCAGTACCTGCTCACGCACTGTCTGAACGTGAGCTGGGAGCTGGCCACCTCGCGCACGTTCGCGTGCTTCTCGCTGCGCCTGTCGGGCCGGCTGCGCGAGCTGGGCGAATGTTTCGATCGCTACACCGCAGACGCCGATCGCACCGGCGACCGCTACCTGGCCACCAACCTGCGCACCTACCAGTCCATCGTCTGGCTCATTCGCGGTGATCCCGAGCGCGCCGCGCGCGACATCGAAGGCGTGCTGGATTCCTGGCCGCGCGACGTGTACCACGTGCAGCACTTCTTCCACCTGTACGCGCGCTGTGAACAGGCGCTGTACGGCGGTCGGCCTGACCAGGCCAGGGCCGCGATCGAGGCTGAGCGAGACCGGCTGGCTGGCTCCGCGCTGTTGAAGATCAGCGGCATCCGCATCGAACACGCCTGGATCTCGGGCCGCGTGGCGCTGGCCATGGCCGAGAGATTGCCGGTGCAAGAGCGCGCCCCGCTCCTGCGCCAGGCCCGCCGGCACGCGCGCGTGCTGGCCCGGGCCGAGCACCAGACCGGTGTCGCCATGGGTGCCCTGCTGGAGGCCGGCCTCTGCTCGCTGCAAGCGTCGCCCTCGCGTGCGGCGACCGTGGTCGCGCTGGAACGGGCCGTGGCCACCGCCGAGGCCGCAGGCGCGCTCCTGCTGGCCGAATCGGGCCGCCGCTGGCTGGGCGAACTGTACGACAACCCCGAGGGCATAAAGCTACAGGACATTTCTCGGCGCTGGATGACCAGGCAGGGCGTGCAGGATCCCGATCGCATCGCTCACCTCATCGCACCCGGGTTCGCGCCCCCGTCCGGTTGACGTCGCTTCCCTGGCTCCCCGAACCCCTGCCCTGGATTCCGTAGCGCCGCTAGTGCTTCTTGTTCTGCGCTTTGGGAGGCGGGGGCGCGGGCCGCGCGGCCTTCTGGTTGCTGACGGGCGCGGCGTGTGCCGGGCTGGTCGGTGGGGGAGGGGCCGCCGTTGGCCCATGCGGAGGGGGGGCGGCCGGGCCCGGGGCGGTGTGCCCGCTCCCAGCTTGATGCACAGGTGGTGGTGGCGGACTGCCATACCCACTCCCGGCCTGATGCACAGGCGGCGGTGGCGGACTGCCATACACGGCCCCGGAATGATGGCCAGGCGTTGGTGGCGGGCTGGCGTACACGGCCCCAGCGCGATGACCAGGAGCCGGCGGTGGGGCCCCGCGATACGCAGCCGCTGGCCGCGCATAGTAGTAGTCGCGACGACCCTGGCGATCGTTCCAGTAGCCACGCTGATAGACGTAGCGCCCGTCGACCATCTCGTAGCGAGGCCCCACGTAGAAGTAGCCAGGACGCGCAGGCGCCCAATACCCGCCAATCCAGAACCAGTCTGCGCCCGTCCAGTCCCAGTAGCCGGGAACCCAAGCGTAACCTGGTCCCGGTGCCGGCGACGCGTACTCCATGGTTGGCGGAGGCGGCTGGCCAGGCACATACACCTGCGCGTCGGCTTCGACGTACGCAGGAGGGGGCGGGCCAGGTGGCGGCGCTTCTGGAGGACCCGACTCAATGGGAACTGTGGCAGTCCAGGTGCCGTAGCAGCCGGCACCGGCCAGACTGGCGAAGATAAGCAAGCAGGGAACCGCGCGCTTCATGCTGTCCTCCATAGATATGACTGCTCAGGCTAGTCCTGCATTCACCGGGGAGCAATGACTGTGATTGCCAGGCTACGCGCGGTGCGCCGCCCGCGGTGGCAACGGCGCCGCGATAATGTCTTCGCGCGGGCCGCCCTTGACCATCAGGGAGGGGCCGATTACAACCGGCGTGAATCATGGGCTCCTCGACCTCGCGTGAGACGATTTTTTCCGGCATCCAGCCCTCGGGTGAATTGCACCTGGGAAACTACCTAGGGGCCGTGCGCAACTGGGTGGCGCTCCAGGACAACTACCGCTGCTTCTTCTGCGTGGTTGACTACCACGCCATTACCCAGCCATTCGAGCCCGGCGAAATGCAACGTCGGGTGCGCGACATGGCCACGGATCTTCTGGCCTGTGGCATCGATCCCGTGAAGTCGACTCTCTTCGTGCAGTCTGCGGTTCCCGAGCACACCGAGCTGGCCTGGGCGATTTCCGCGGTCACGCCTTTTGGCGAACTCGGGCGCATGACCCAGTTCAAAGAAAAGTCTGCGAAAGACCCGGACAACGTCAACGCCGGGATCTTCACCTACCCTGTCCTGATGGCCGCGGACATCCTCATCTATGGAGCCACGCGCGTGCCCGTGGGCGAGGACCAGCGCCAGCACCTGGAGCTGGCGCGCGAGATCGTGCGCAAATGGAACGCGCGTTTCGGCCAGACCTTCGTCGAGCCCGAAGCGCTGTTTTCGTCCACGCCGAAGATTCTCGGCCTCGACGGTCAAGCCAAGATGTCGAAGAGCCTGGGCAACACCATTTCCCTGCGCGAGAGCGACGAGGCGGCTTGGGAAAAGTTGCGCACCGCTGCCACCGATCCCGCGCGCGTGCGGCGCACGGATCCCGGCGACCCCGACAAGTGCAACATCTTCACCTTGCACAAGTTCTTCTCATCGGCCGAGCGGCAAGCTGAGGTGCGCGCGGGCTGCACGACGGCCGGAATTGGCTGCATCGACTGCAAGAAGTGGCTCTTCGAGGGCGTGATGTCGGACCTGCACCGCATCCGCGCGCGACGCGAGGAACTTCTGGCCGCCCCCCAAGCGGTTGACACCATCTTGGCCGAGGGCGCGCGGCGCGCCCGCGTCGTGGCCGCGGACACCATGGCGCGCGTGCGCCATTGTCTGGGCATCACGGGCCCCAAGGACTGACCTCTTCGATGTCGCGAGCCGCGCTCTCCCTTGCCTTCCTGCTGCTCGCGGGCTGTTCCGGGGGCGATGGGCCGGAGAACCCTGAGGGCGCCGTGCGCCTGTTCATCGCCGCGGCTCGCACCGGCGATCGCGGCAGTATATTCCAGCGCCTGGGGCCTGCCACCAGGGCTCACATCGAAGCCTTGCAGAGCACCAGCCATCGCCTGAGCGGCCGCATGACGATGAAGGCCGAGGATTTCCTGTCTGTGGGCTGGGCGCCGCCGGCCTGGGAGCCGGCTGGGACGCGCCTTCTGCGCCGCGACCGGGACAGCGCCGAGGTCGAGGTCTATTCAGCCACCGGCGATCGCCACGCCCTGATGCTGGCCCGCGAGGGCCGGGAATGGAAGATCGAACTGCCGGGGCGCTAGG
>Ga0265329_10000139_pt1 | contig 34914 bp, 30 predicted proteins | sample 41627metaG_FD_202091 | JGI IMG/M metagenome (GOLD analysis project Ga0265329, IMG submission 202091) | Rhizosphere microbial communities from Carex aquatilis grown in University of Washington, Seatle, WA, United States - 4-16-27 metaG | ecosystem: Host-associated > Plants > Roots > Rhizosphere...
CGCGGCCAGCGCCTGCAGCGGATCCGCCACCGCCACCACTGGAATCGTGGGCGCCCCGGGCAGACCGCGCGCCGCCGCCACCACCAGGGCGGCTGCGCCCCGGGACTCGGCCTCGGCACAGAAGTCGAATCCGTCGACGCGGGCTCCGGGCAGCGCGAAGAAGAGCCGGCCGGGACGCACCCCGCGGCTGTCGTAGGCGGCCCCCCGGAATGCCACGGCTTCGTCGCCTGGATGCGGATTGAGGATCTGGCCCTGCATCGCGCCGACCGCGAACCCGAGGGGCCGCGACGCCGGCCGGCGCGCGTCGGTTTCGGCAGGGGGAGCGGCGGAGGGCGGTGGGGTCACCATGGCTCGCCTTTACCTTTATCTTCACCTTCATCTTCGTCTTCACCTTCGGGGCGGGGGGCGTCCGCCGCGCGGCTGGCGTCGGCGAAGGCCAGCCGCATCTCCTCGAGATCGTCGAAGTGCAGGCGCACCTTGCCCACGATCTGGTAGTTCTCGTGTCCCTTGCCGGCGACGAGCAAGACGTCGCCCGGCCGCGTGGCCGCCACCGCCAGGCGGATGGCGGCCCGACGATCCGCCTCGACGCAGAAGCCCCGCACCGCCTCGGCCAGTCGGCCGGGGGCGACGGCCGGCCCGGCCACGTCGGCTCCCCCGGCCACGATCTCGTCGATGATGGCCCGCGGATCTTCGCTGCGTGGGTTGTCCGAGGTCACGATCGCCAGATCGCTGCCCTCCACCGCCGCCCGACCCATGATGGGCCGCTTGCGGCGATCCCGATCGCCGCCGCAGCCGAAGACGGTGATGAGCCGCCCCCCCGGTTCCACCAGCGGCCGCAGCGTGGCCGTCGCGCGCTCGAGCGCGTCCGGGGTGTGCGCGTAGTCCACCACCGCCAGCACGCCGCGCGCATTGTCCACCCGCTGCAGGCGCCCAGGGACCCCCGCCAGGGCGGCCACGCCCCGCGCGATCGCATCCGCGGAGGCTCCGCGGGCGATGGCCATCCCCACGGCGAGCACGATGTTGGCCAGGTTGAAGTCTCCGACCAGGCTCGAATCGAGCGCGATCGGCCCGAGCGGCGTGGCGAGGCGCGCCCGGAGGCCGCTGGCGCTCAGGGTCGCGGACTCCACCACCACGTCGGCGCCACTGCCCGGGCCCGACGCCACCCGGAAGGCCACCCCGAGCCGCGCCTGGCCCGCGCGCAGGCGCTGCCGCATCGCCCGTCCCTCCGGGAGATCCACCGGAAGCACGGCCACCCCCGCGACCGGGTCGAGCAGCCGCTCGAAGAGCAGGGCCTTGGCGTCGAAGTACTGGTCCATGCTGCCGTGGTAGTCGAGGTGGTCCTGGGTCAGGTTGGTGAGGGCCGCGACCTGGAACCGGCACCCATCGAGGCGTCGCTGGACCAGCGCGTGGGACGAGGCTTCGAGCACCACGTCGCTGGCGCCGGCGGCCCGCATGTCCGCGAACAGGTGGTGCAGCGCCAGCGAGCCCGGCGTGGTCAAGGGGGCGTCGTAGGACAGCGCACCCGTGCCACCCACGGCATCCACGTTTGGGCCTGCCGCCACGCGATAGGCCACCGTCCCGATCACGCCGGCCCGGATGCCCGCGGCCGCCAGCATCGCCTCGACCAGGTACGTGGTGGTGGTCTTCCCGTTGGTTCCGGTCACGGCCGACAGGATCAGCTCGGCGCCCGAGCTCCAGCGTCGGGCCGCGATCTTGGCGAGCGCCAGGCGGGCGTCGGCGACCGTGACCGTGGTGATGGCGGCCGGACCGGCCGTCGCTGCATCGTCGGCCCCCTCGCAGAGCACCGCGCGCGCACCTCGCGCGATGGCGTCGGCGATGAACCTGCGCCCGTCGGCGGCGTTCCCCGGCAGGGCCACGAACAGATCTCCCGGTCGGACCTGGCGCGAGTCATCCCGCACCTCGTGGATCTCCACGTCGGGGCTCCCCTGCACCCGGGCGTCGCCCAGATCCGCCGTGAGCTCCGCGAGCCTCATGGGAATCGATCCCGCCGCCGGCCCGGGCATCTGATGGCTCACGGCGCCACCCCCACCCCGAAGGCCACCCGGCAGGTCGCCCCCATGGGGGCGGGGCCGGGCTCGGGCGTCTGCGCCACCGCGACACCGGTGATCGTTTGCGGATCGTCGAACATCAACGCCACGCCATGGTCGCGCGCGGCCCGCAGCACCGCCGCCACGGTCAGCCCGCGAAAGTCGGGCACCGTCACCTCGCCGCGCGTGAGCCGGCCCGGGGCAGAGTCGGTCTCCCGACCGGTGCCGCTGCCGCTGCCGTCGGCACCGCCCTGGTCGTCGTCCTCGGCACCTCCCTGACCGTCGTCCGCGCGAAGCTCGGACGCGCTCCCGGGGTCGGCGCCATTGCCGACGCCATCGCCGACGCGATTGCCGTTCTCCGGAGGCAACTCGGTCGATCCGTCGACCTCGGCCACCTCGCCCGGGTCGACGGTCGACACGTCTGAGCCCGGGCGCTCGTCGGCCTCCGACGCGTGCCCGTCCGCTGCCGCCGCCGGCCCGCCGCTCGCCGCCCGTTCCTCGGGCGCGCGCGCGAGCACCTCGCGGGTCGGGGCCACGTGCAAGTACCGCAGGGCCTGCTCGGCGATCTCCTTGAAGATCGGAGCGGCGATCGCGCCGCCGAGGTGTCCGCCCTGCGGCTCGTCCACCATCACCACCAGCGCGATGCGCGGATTCTCGGCGGGCGCGAATCCGATGAACGACGACACCCACTTGCTCGCGTCGTAGTGGCCGCCCGACACCTTCTGCGCCGTGCCGGTCTTGCCCGCCACCGAGTAGCCATCGATGGCGGCCGCGCGCGCGGTTCCGCCCACCTCGGTCACGCCTTCCATGATGCCCGTCATCGCCCGCGCCGCCTTCTCCGAGATCAGCCGGAGGCCAGGGTCCGGCGCCTCGGCCTCGCTGCTCCCGTCGGGGTGCACCACCCGCGCCACGATGCGCGGTCGATGGTAGACGCCGCCGTTGGCGATGGCGGACATGCCCGCCGCGATCTGCAGCGGGGTGGCGGTCAGGCCCTGCCCGAAGGACACGTTGGCGAACCCGATGTCCCCCCAGCGCTCGATCGGTCTCACCATCCCGGCGCGCTCGCCCGGCAGCCCCACCCGCGTGGGGTGCCCGAAGCCGAAACGATCGAGCGCGCCCGCGAGCCGCTCCTTGCCGAGGCGGCGCGCGATCTTGGTGGCGCCGATGTTGCTCGAGAACTTGAAGACCTCGGCCACGCTCAAGGTGCCGTGCGGATGGGTATCGTGGACCGTGTACTTGCCGACCATCATCCTCCCCATCTGGCAATCGAAGACGTCCGTGGGCGTCACCACCCCGGCGTCGAGGGCCGCCGCGATGCTGAAGGTCTTCATGGTCGAGCCCGGCTCGAACACATCGGTGATCGCGCGGTTGCGCGCCCCGCTCTCCCCCGAGCCGCCCGGTTCGTTCGGATTGTACGACGGGACCGAGGCCATGGTCAGGACCTCGCCGGTGCGCGGATCGAGGAGCACCGCGATCACCGCCCTGGCATGGTGGCGCTCCTGGGCCTCGGCGATGGCCCGCTCGGTGATGAAGGTGAGGTAGCGATCGATGGTCAGGATCACGTCGCTGCCCACCCCGTTGCCGGCCCCGCCCACGCCGTCCATGAACAGCTCGCGCCCGAGCGCGTCCCGCTCGCCCTGCACCGAGGAGATCTGCCCGCGCAGGGTCTTGTCCATCGACAGCTCGACGCCGTCGAGCCCTCGCCCGTCGGTGCCCGCGTGCCCCATGACGGTCGCGGCCAGCATCCGGTTCGGGTAGAACCGCCGCGGCTCACGCACGAAGGCCACGCCGGGCAGCCCGAGGGCCTTCACGGCGTCGACCTCGTCGGGGGCGGCCTTGCGCTTGACCCACGCGAAGTAGCGGCGCGGGCCCAGCCGTGCCGCGAGCTCCTTGCGATCGATGTGCAGGATCCTGGCCAGGCGATCGGCCACCGCCCGCACGTCTCCGAGCTTCCGCGGATTGCAGTAGATGGAATCCACGTCGGCGGTGGAGGCCAGCTCGGCCCCGTTGCGATCGAGGATCCGCCCGCGGCGCGGCGGCAGGTCGACGTCACGGTTGTGTTGCTCCTCGGCGAGCCCGCGCAGCCGGTCCGCCTCGGGGCCGACCTGCAGCTGATAGGCGCGCCGGCCAACCGCGCCGAAGAGGCCGAGGAAGGCCACCCCGCAGATCGCGATGCGCACGCGGGTCCATCGCCCGGTGGGCCCGCCGGGCGAGCTCGGCGTGGCCACCACCGGCGACGATCGCACGGGCGAAGGTGCGCGGCGTGTCCCCGGAGACTTCACCGTCCACCTCGGGGCGCCATCGCCGCCGCCCTCGCTGGAGCCGGGGATGGACCTGGGGCTGGCGCCGAGGTCGGGCCGCCGCGCTCGCCCTGGGCCGGGGTGGGCTCGGTCGGCGCCGAGGGCGGGACGAGCAAACTGCCCGTCCCGAGGCGCCTGATGGCGTCGGGCGCCGGTGGTCCCATCTTCAGCCTGTCGCGGGCGATCGACACCACGCGGTTCGGATCCTTCAGCATGCCGATCTCGATCTGCAGGCGCCGCTGCTGCTCCTCCAGATCGGAGCTGACCTTGCGCTCGCGCCCGAGGGCATAGGCGACCTCGAGACCCTTGAAGCGAACGCCCACGTGCGCCAGGGCCCCGGCCGTCGCGATGGCGAGCAGGAAGGCCCAGGCGCCCCCGCCCCGCCGCGGGGCGGGCAAAATAGGCAGCCTGGCAAGCGTGGCAAGCGTTGGTTGCGAGGTGGCGGTCTGTCCCGCACCCGGCCGCGGGCCCGTGTGGGTCCGGCTCACGCCGCACGCTCCGCCACGCGCAGCTTGGCCGATCGGGCCCGGGGGTTGCGTTCCTGCTCCTCGTCCGTCGGGAGGACGATGCGCCTGGTGAGGATGCGGAAGCGCGGGCCGGCGAAGTCGTCGCTCGCCCACCGGCGAAAGCGCCGCTTGACCATCCGGTCCTCGAGCGAGTGAAACGAGATGACGCACAGGCGGCCGCCCGGTGCCAGGCAGCCCGCGGCCTGATCGAGGAAGGCATCCAGCTCCTCGAGCTCGCGGTTGACCACGATCCGCAGCGCCTGAAAGGTGCGGGTGGCCGGGTTCTTGTGCCGCTCGTGGCTCGGGACCGCCCGGGCCACCACCGCGGCGAGAGCCCCGGTCGAAGCGAGCTCGCCACGGTCCTGCGCCTCGAGGATGTTCCTGGCGATTCGTCCCGCGAAGCGCTCCTCGCCATAGTCGCGCAGCATCCGGGCGAGCTCGGTCTCGGAGACCCGCCCGAGCAGCTCGGCGACGGTCTCGCCCGAGCCCTGATCCATCCGCATGTCGAGCGGGCCGTCGTGGCGAAACGAGAACCCGCGCTCGGGCCGGTCGAGCTGGGGCGATGACACCCCGAGATCCACCAGCATCCCGGTGACTGTCCCGGGGGGAAGGCCGAGCTCCACCAGCACCGCGCCCACCCGCGAGAAGGCCGCGTGCACGAGGGTCACCCGACCGGTGAACGGCGCCAGCGCCACCTCGGCGGCCCGGAGCGCCTCGGCGTCGCGATCGAGCCCGATCAGCCGACCCGACGGGCCGCAGGCGGTCAGGATGGCGGCGGCGTGCCCGCCGAGCCCCACGGTGGCGTCACAGAACGTGCCCCCCGGCCTCGCGCCCTCGGGGAACAGGAACGACAGGACCTCGCCGAGCAGGACGGGAACGTGTCCAGCGGGCGCCGATTCTTGTCCGAGAGCCATCACGAGAATTCCGACCCTTGACTGTCTCGGCTCCACCCCCACAAGTCAAATTATTGCCGCTCGGTTTTCCGAATGATTGCAACCGTTTTCGCCGATCTGCGTCTCGACGTCGGAAAGCGCGAAGCGCGCGCGGTGCCGCCCCCGGGCGGGCGCTCAGAGCAGGCGCCCGCGGAGGATCACGGCGGCCACGCTGAAGTAGATGATGAGCCCGCTGACGTCGACCAGCGTGGCCACGAACGGGGCGCACGCGCTCGCCGGATCGAACCCGATGCGCCGCAAGAGGAACGGCAGCATCGAGCCCGACAGGCTCCCCCACATGACGACCCCGACCAGGCTCAACCCCACGGTGATCGCGACCGCCGTGGCGTGGTCGCCGTAGGCGTGAAAGACGGTCGCCCACACCATGATGCGCGCGAAGCCAATCACGGACAGCACCGCCCCGAGCCCGAGCCCGGCCAGGATCTCCCGGCGCATGACCCGCCACCAGTCCCGGATGCGCACCTCCCCGAGGGCCATGGCCCGGATGACGAGGGTGCTCGCCTGCGATCCCGAGTTGCCGCCGCTCGAGATGATGAGCGGGACGAAGAGCGCCAGCACCACGGCCCGGGCGATCTCCCGCTCGAAGTACCCCATCGCGGTGGCGGTCAGCATCTCGCCGACGAAGAGCGCCGACAGCCAGCCGACCCGCTTCTTCAGCATCCGTGGCAGCGAGATCTCGAGGTAGGGCCCATCCAGCGCCTCGACGCCGCCGATCTTCTGGATGTCCTCGGTGGCCGCCTCTCGCACCACGTCCACCACGTCGTCGACGGTGACGACCCCCTTCATGCGCCCCTCAGCATCGACGATGGGCAGCGCCTTGAGGTGGTGCTGGCCGAACTTCTGGGCCACCTGCTCCTCGTGCATCTCCTCGGACACCGACACCACGTCGGTCTTCATGATGTCGCGGATGCGCGCCGACCCCGGCTCGATGAAGAGCTGCCAGAAGGGCACCACCCCGAGCAGGCGTTGCTCGGCATCGAGCACGTAGGCGTAGAGCAGGGTGTGCCGGCGCTCGCGCAGCTGCTCGCGCAGGTAACGGACCGCCTCGTCGACCGTCATGTCCGCGCGCAGGCGGGCGTAGCGTGGATCCATCAGGCCGCCGGCCCGGTCCTCGGCGTGGGCCATGAGGGCGGTCACCTCGCGGCGGGTGGGATCGTCGAGCAGCGCGAGCAGGCGGTCGCGGTCCTCGTGCTTGGCGGCTTGCACCAGGTCGGCGGCGTCGTCGGGGGCGAGCAGACGCATCCAGGTGCGCTGCTCGGCGGCGGGCATGCCGAGCAGCAGATCCAGCTGATCGGCGGCGCGCAGCCCCAGAAAGAAATCGCCCGCCCCGTCGCGTGGAAGCAGGCGAAAGGCCTCCGCCCGGTCGCTGGTGGAGAGCACCGGCCAGGCGTCGAGCACCTCGTCCGATGACATGGGCTCGGACGGGGGGAGCAAGGGCACACCGGGCGGATCGCTCGACGAACTTTCGGATCGCATGGCCGTCATGATGCACGGGCTCGGTCGGAAGAGGAACGGGAGCTTTGTTCCGTTTTGGTTGGCGTCCTGGTCGGGCGTTCTGGCCGAAGGCTCAGCGGCGCTCGGGCAAGGTCAGCGTGGAGGTCGACGGCGCCAGCGCCCGGCCCCCCGAGGTGGGTTTCCGGACCAGCGCCAGACAGGCCTCGGGGAGGCTCGGGGGCTTCGGACCACCGCCCTCGGGCGCCGCCTGGTCCGCCGGGGCGCGCGGCGTCGGCGCCGTCGCGCCGGCGGGGCTGAACCACCAGGCGAGGCTGCTGCCGCATCCATCGTCGGGCTCGGGGGCGGGGGGAGCCTGAGGCTGGCACAGCTCGCTGCCCGCCGGGCAACGCAGGCGCACGTGAAAGTGATCGTGATGCCCCCACCAGGGCCGTAGCCGCGCAAACCACGGGGCGTGGCGCTCCGGTCCGGCGCACAGGGCCCGCTTCACGGCGGGGTTGACGAAGATCCGGTCCACCGACGGATCGGCCGCCGCGAGGGCGAGCAGGCGGGCGGCGCGTCGGCTCCAGAGCGCCGTCATCTCGTGGGTGCGCGTGTCCACCACGGCAGGAGCCACCAGCCGCTCGCGATCCTCGGGACCGAGGCTGACCGCCCCCGACGCGCCACGTGGTGGCGCGGTGTACCACACGTCCACGTCGAGCCCCGACTGGTGGCTGCGATGTCCGGAGGGTGTGGGGCCGCCGCGCGCCTGCGACAGGTCGCCGATCGCGACGGCACCGAGGTGCCTCTGCCGTGCGGATGCGCCGAGGTGGCGGATGTACGTGATGAGGGTGGGATGGCCAAAGAAGCGGTGGCGCGAGCGGTGGAACACCTCGAACCCCGGGCCGTGCTCCGGGAGGGCCTTCCCTCCTTGCAGGCACCCGCTCGAGTACCCCCCGATCGCCCGCGCGGGGCCCCGCGCAGGGAGCTGCTGCCGGCTCCAGACCGCGGCGGTCAGGCTGCGCGGATCCGGGGGGACCACCGAGGGGACGACCACGGAGGAGACCACGGAGGGAACGGCGCTGGGAACGACGTTGGCGGCGTCGGCGGGGGAGACCGGGATCACGGGGCCGCTCGGGCGGTCGGGGGCGCGCGGGGCTCCCGCGAGGCCGAGCGCGGCGACCAGGCAGACGAGCATGGCCATGAGCATACCGGCGGGCGGCGGCAATGGGGCAACGGGGCCATGAATTTGGGCGACCAACTTTTCGGGAACCGAATTGCCGTCCGGGCCGTCGTGGTCTAAGCGTGAAGCTCGATGCGCCCCGGCGAAGCCTGCCTCGAAGCGCCGCCGCCCGCTCGCCGGTCGCGGGGGGCGGGCGCGCCCCTGGTGGGCGCATCATGACCGAGCTCGAGCCGCCGCGCGCACGAGCGGCCTGGGTCGCCGAGGCCCTGGCCCACGTCGACGCGCTCTTCAACTACGCGCGACACCTGTCGGGAAATGCAGACGAGGCCGAAGAGCTGGTCCAGGAGACCTACGCCCGCGCGCTGGCCGGGGCCGAGACGTTTCAGGTCGGCAACGTCAAGGCCTGGCTGTTTCGAATTCTGCGCAACGACTTCCTCGATCGCTGGCGTCACCGGCGCCACGAGCCGATCTCGCTCGGAGGGGACGAGCTCGATCGGGCGGTGGACGGCGAGTTGGTCCGGGACGATCTCGAGCTCGAGCGCCTGCGGCGGGTGGTCGCCGAGGACATCGAGCGGGCCCTCGCCACGCTCTCCGAGAGCTCGCGCTCCATCATCTTGCTGGATCTGGAGGGCTTCACCGAGCGCGAGATCGCCGGGGTGATCGGGTGCGCGGCCGGCACCGTGAAGTCGCGCCTCTCGCGCGCGCGGGCGGCGCTGCGTCGCCATCTCAAGGACTACGCCAGGGAAAAATGATGGACTGCAAACAGGTCGAGGAGGTCTTCCTCAAGGGCTTGGTCGAAGCCACCTCGGAATCCAGGCGGGCCGGTGCCGCTGAGCTCCCGGCGGAGAGCCGCGCCGCGCTCGAGGCGCACCTCGCGATCTGCGCGTCCTGTCGCCGGATCGCCGATGGCGAGCGTGCGCTCGACGCCGCGCTCGAACACACGCTCCCGCGCTACGGAGCGCCAGTGGATCTGCGCCGGCGGCTGCACCGCGCGAATCTTCCGGTCGCGCCGGCTTCGGGGCCCGCTCCGGCTCTCGAGGCCGCGGCGCCGGCCGCGCCTGCCCCCGCGGTCACCGGCCCGTCCACGGGCGGGGCCCCAGCCAATGCGGTCCTCGACCGGGCGTTCATCCGCGCCTCACTGCGCGAGCCCACCCCCGGGCCGGTGCTCGGTGCGCGCCCGCGCGCTCGCGCCGTCCTGGCGGGCGCCAGCGCTGGCGCGGCGGTGGCGGCGGTGGTGCTGGTCGTCGGCTGGGCGACCGTCACCGGCGGCCGGCGACCAGGGGTGGACGTGCTCGGCGAGGCGGTCGGCGAGGCCGTGAACGATCACCTGCGCGTGGTGGCGAGCACCCATCCGGTGGAGATCGAAGGGGGCGGCATCCACCAGGTTCGCCCATGGTTCACCGGCCGCCTCGACTTCGCCCCACCGGTCACGTTCTCGGGCGACGCGGATTTTCCCCTGGTCGGGGGCAGCGTGGGGTACTTCCACGAGCACAAGGCGGCGGTCTTCTCGTTCCGGCGGCGCCTCCATGCGATCACGTTGCTCGTGCTCCCGGACGCCGGCCTCGACTGGCCCCAACGCGACCTCGTGCCCGTGGGCCCGCTGTCCGTGACGGTGCGGGACGCCCGCGGCTTCACGGTGCTGCTCTGGCGAGACCACGGGTTCGGCTACGTGCTCGTCTCCGACGTGAACCGTACCGAGCTCGAGCGCCTCGCGACCTTGATCGACACGGCCCCACGCGACTGAGCCGACACCCGATTCTTCTTCGCGCTCCCTGGTGAAGGACCTGGCCCCGTCCTCGTCCTCGTCCTCGTCTCCGTCCTCGTCCCCACGCGCGGACGTGAAGGGGAACGAGTACGAGGACGACGACGAGGACGAGGACGAGGACGAGGACGGGTTTGCGCGGGAACCAATCGCGGCTTCGGCCGTTGGGTGGACAGGAGGTTATCGCATGCCGATTTCAACCGACCGTCGCAATCTCTTGAAGAGCACCCGGCTCGGTGCCGAAGAAGGTGCCACTCGCCTGGGATGCGGCGGCTCAGCGCACCCGCATCGGCTACCGCAGCGTCACGCTGGGCGCGGCTCCCGCCAGCGCGCCTCGGCTGGTCGAGGTGCCGCCCGCGGGATGAGCCGCAGGCGCCGGGTGCGCCAAGCTGGCGGGCATCCGGCCCACCACGGTGCTAGACCATGCTCATGGCATGGATCGGACAGAACCAGATGGGTGGACGGACATTCGTGGGCAGCCGCGGCGCGGCCGCGTCGGGCGGGGTGGCTGCGCGCTCGGAAGCGGAGGCGCGGACCTTCCTCCAGCGGGTCTATCTCTTCATGAGCCTCGGCCTCGCCACCACCGGGCTCGTCGCGCTGGCGGTGGCCTCGAGCCCAGCGGCCATCGCCTTCGTGTTCGGCAACCGGCTGGTGTTCTTCGGATTGCTGATCGCCGAGCTGGCGCTGGTCGCGGCGTTCGCGCCGGTGGCGGCCCGGGTGAGCGCGGGGATCGCGTCGGCGATGTTCTTCGGCTACGCCGCGCTCAGCGGCGTGACCTTCGCCTCGATCTTCTTGCGCTACACGGCCGGATCGATCGGGGGAACGTTCCTGATCACGGGCGGCATGTTCGCGGCCATCTCGGCCTACGGGGCGCTCACCCGGCGCGATCTGTCGAGCCTCGGCAGTTTCTGCATGATGGGGCTCGTGGGGCTGGTGCTCGCATCGGTGGTCAACATCTTCCTCGGCAGCTCGATGCTCTACTGGCTCACCACGTTCATGGGCGTCATCGTGTTCACGGGGCTGACCGCCTTCGACACCGCCAAGCTGCGGGCCCTGCAGGAACGCGGCGAGCTCGGTGCGGGGCAGGCGGTCACCAAGGCGGCGCTGCAGGGGGCCCTCACGCTCTACCTCGACTTCATCAACCTCTTTCTCATCATGCTCAGGCTGCTCGGCGGCGGTCGCCGCCGGGACTGAGGATCGAGCCGAGGCACGTTCGCACGGGACAGGATGCATTGCGCCAAAACGCGAGCTTGCTGATGCGGGCGCAAGCCCGGCGCGAGGCGGTGGCAAGTTCCCTGGGCCGATCGGACCAGCTGGTGTCACTGCTCGACGGGTGCTGTCGCTCCAGCAGCGTCGGTGGCTCGGACGTGATGTGGGTCCCGGGCGTGGAGCATCTTCCCGTCGCCAGATGGCGCGATTGACGCTGGCGCGGACAGGTGGGCGGACGGGGCGGCGGCCCTTCTTGTCTCGTCGTTGATGTTAAAGTTGAGGTCACCGCGATTTTCGACCCTTTTGACGAGGGGCAGGACAAGACATACGCTTGCACGGCTTGGCCGACTGAGTGGCCTTCGCGTCGAGGCCGAGATCAGGCAGGCCATTACTTCCGATGAGGAGAGATGGGGATGGACGCCAAATTCCACGAAATGGATGCTCGAATGGAGCGCCTGCGCGCTCTGCTGGGATCGTTCCCGGCCGGTATCACCGCTGACTATCGCGAGCGCCTCGACGTCTCCTGGCTCTTTCACGACAACGCCATGGAAGGGGTGGTCCTTTCCTACTCCGAGCTCAAGGCCGCCATCGACAGCCGCATCATCAGCGATGTGAGCCTGATCCCGATGTACGAGGAGGTGCGCCTACACAAGCAGGCGGTCGACTGGGTGCGCGAGAACGCTCCCATCCTCGAGGTGAAGTCCACCGACACCCGGCGCTCGACCGAGGCCAGGGAGGCCGCCAAGGAGGCCGCTCGGGAGGCCAACAAGGAGGCTCGCCGGAACGCGGTCAAGGTCGACACCGAGCTCGTGAAGAAGCTCTACGCGATCCTGACGCCGGAGGCGGCGGACAAGGGCTATCCCCTGCGGCGGGAGAATCCGCTGCATCGCCTCTACTATCACGAGATCGCGGCGCCCGATAAGATCGCCCCCCGACTCAAGAAGCTGGAGGAGTGGATGGAGTCGCGTGAGTTCACCGAGCTGCATCCGATCGCGCGCGCGACCCGGGCCCACCACACGCTGCTGAACATCTACCCGTGGACCAAGAACTCGGGGAAGGTGGCCCGCCTGCTCATGAACTTCATCTTGATCCGCGCCGGGTATCTGCCGGCGGTGATTCACTCCATCGAGCGCCAGCGGTACTACGAGTCCCTGCGCTTCGACAACCACCTGCTCACGAACCTGATCGTGGAGTCGCTCGACAACGCCATCGAGACGACCACCAAGTTCTTCGCCGAGATCGGCGGCCTGCGCGTGCGCCGCGCCTCCTGACGGACAGCCCCGGGCGGCGAGGATCGCCCGACTGGGCGGTCCGGATTCCTCGGCCGCCGTCGGTCGGGGCGCCAGAAAAAAAACGCGCCGGGAGCCCTCGGCTCACCGGCGCGTGTCATCCGCTAGTGGACTGGTCGTGGGCTAGTGCTGGGTCTGCTCGATCATCCCTGGAGCCATCTTTCGGTCCATGACGTCAGGGGTCGGATCCAGAGAGCACCGCCCAATTTCTGCCGTGCGACGCGAGCCTCGTCAGCGCAGCGGGTTAAGTCCAAAAATGGGCTCGGACGAACTGCGAACAGCTGGTCCTCAAAGGGGGCTGCTTTGGGTGGTGCCAGGCCGTCTCGTTGGTCGAGCGCGCCTGCTTGGTGAACGTCCGTGGCGCGTGATGCCTCGCCGTACGACGCCCCTCCACCCATCGGGCATCGGGACCTGGGCGGTCCCGATCAGGCTCGTTCGACCTCCTCGACGTCGAAGCGGGTTTGGGTGCGCAGAGAAGTGCAACCGATCCGGTGAATGCGTTTCGCCATGCCTTTCCTCCTTCTTTAGGCCAGTCGCTCGCGGATGCCTTGAAAACTAGGATACTGTGACGATTCGGAGGACGCCACTTTGGTATAAGCCGGCCCATGATGCCGTCGTCCGTCGAGCCGCCCCCTCCACCGCTTTCGTCGGCCGTGCCGCCGGCGGCTTCTCCGGCGTCGGGCGGCCGGGGGGCCCGTTTCCAGGGCGCCATGGATCCCGCCGCCGCGGCCCTGAACGCCAGCGTCGATTTCGACAGGCGGCTCTTGCTGGACGACGTCCGGGGCAGCCAGGCCCACGCCCGGATGCTGGCGGAGGTCGGGCTCATCTCCCCGGCCGACGCGGAGGCCATCGTGCGCGGCCTCGACCAGACCGCCGGCGAGCTCGCCCGCGGCGAGCGCGTCCTCGACGCGGCGCTCGAGGACATCCACATGAACGTCGAGAGCCGCCTGACGGCCCTGGTCGGCGAGCCGGGCCGACGCCTGCACACGGCCCGCAGCCGCAACGATCAGGTGGCCACCGACCTCAAGCTCTACGCCCGAGGCGTCGCCGTCGAGCTCGTCGCCCGGATCGACAGTGCCCGTGTGGCCCTCTGCCGCCAGGCCAGGCGACACGCGCACACGCTCGTGCCCGGGTACACGCACCTGCAGCGGGCACAGTCGGTGACCCTCGGCCACCACCTGCTCGCGTATGCCGAGATGTTGCGGCGCGATCGCGGCCGGTTGCTCGACGCCGCCCGGCGGGCCGGGGAGTGTCCGCTCGGCTCGGGGGCCCTGGCCTCGACCGGGCTCCCCATCGATCGCGAGATGACCGCGCGCGCCCTCGGCTTCGAGGGGGGCCCCACCCACAACAGCCTGGATGCCGTGTCGGACCGCGACTTCGCCGCCGAGCTGGCCTTCGCCTGTGCGCTGCTCGGGGTGCACCTGTCGCGGCTCGGCGAGGAGCTCGTGCTCTGGTCGACCACCGAGTTCGGCTTCGTGCGCCTCGGGGAAGGCTACTGCTCGGGCAGCTCGCTCATGCCGCAGAAGCGCAACCCCGACATCGCCGAGCTCCTGCGCGCCAAGCCCGCCCGTGCGATCGGGGACGTGGTCGCGCTCCTCACGGTGAGCAAGGGCCTGCCGCTCGCGTACAACAAGGATCTCCAGGAGACCCAGGAGCCCCTCTACGATGCGCTCGAGACGGCGCGGGCGAGCCTGGCGGTCTTGCCGGGATTGGTTGCGGGGCTCGAGTTCGACGTGACGCGCATGACCGAGGCGGCGCAGGACCCCGCCCTCGGCGCGACCGATCTCGCCGAGGAGCTGGTGCGCCGGGGGCTCCCGTTTCGCGAGGCGCACGAGCTCGTGGGGCGCCTGGTCCGGCGCGCGGAGGAGCTGTCGACCTCCCTGCGTGGCCTCGGCGCGGCCGAGCTGGCGGCGGTGGACGCCCGGCTCGACCCGTCGGTCCTGGCGGCCCTCGATCCCTCGAAGGCGGTCGCCGCCCGCACGGCGGTGGGTGGGCCTGCGCCCGCCAGGGTGCTGCGTGAGGTGGAGCGGTTGGAAGCCGAGCTCGCCGAGCTCGGATTTCCGGTGGAATGAGGACGGGGACGCGACGGGGGACGAGGACGGCGACGAGGACGCGGACGGCGATCAGGGGGCGGGGCCCACGGGGACGTCGAGGGTGATCGTGAAGCTCTGATCGGCCTCGGTCAGGAAGCGGTCGTAGAGGGGCGAGTAGGTGAGGACCTTGATGGTGCGCTGGTCGGCCTGAAACTCGAGGAGTCGCATGTAGCCTTCGCCGCCCTCCGCACGGAACTGGTAGTTCGACAGCATCTGGTGGCAGGTGTTGCCCTTGTCGGTCACGCTCGCGAGGTAGCCCGTGCCGTCGCCGAGCACGTGCCCGTTCAGCACCAGCACGAACGCGTGCTTGCGCACCAGCTTCTGCCAGAGCTGCTCGCCGTCGTTCACCCCGCCGGCGGTGTCGTACTGGTACGGGTTGAAGTCCTGAGGATGCGCGAGATCGGTGATGTCGTAGCGGAGATCGTCGTTGTTCAGATAGGCGTGGGTCACGAGGACACCGTACCGGTCGGGGTGGTCCGCCATGACCTGGTTGGCCCAGGCGATGACCTCGTCCCGCGGGCCCCACTCGAGCGCCAGCACGATGTAGTCGCGCCCCCCGGCCGAGAACAGATGAAAGGTGTTCTCGAGCCGGCCCGCCTGATAGGCGCCCCCGAACGTCGGCCAGGCGGCCGTGCGCGGGTAGGAGAAGTACTGGTTGAGCAAGGTGTCGCGCGTGCTCGCCGATCCGCCCGGACCGAGATCGTGGTTCCCCGGCGCGATCGTGTAGGGCACCACGCCTTCGAGCAGGCCCATGGCCTGGGTGGCGCGCTCCCATTCGAGCGGGGTGTTCTGATCGACGATGTCCCCGAGGTGCAGCACGTAGGGGATCTGCAGGCTCTGGACATTCGCCACGATCCAGCTCACCTGGGCGAGATAGATCCCAGGATAGCTGAGCGAGTAGTACTGGGTGTCGGGCAGGAGCGCGAGCGTGAAGGCGCCGGCCGCGAAGCCTGGCTCGCCGGGGGCGGGCAGCGGGCCGGCAGCCCCACCGGCGTCGCCCTGGCCGTCGTCTCCGCCGGCCCCCCCAGCCGCTGCCCCCGCGCCCGCATCGCGATCGGCCCACGGTGACTTGCCGCCCGAGCCGCCCCCTCCCCCTGGGGCGGTCCATTCCCCTCCCGCGCCGCTCTCGTCGGGTGCACCTCCGTCACAACCCGTGCCACCGCCCGCGCCGAGCAAGGTGAAGCCGGCCAGGCTGGCCAGGGTGGCAATCCCGAGGCGCTTCCCGCCCCCGGGGAGGAGGGGGCGGTTCGTCGACGGAGAGGGGCGAAGAATCATCGACCAAACTATCCTGCACGAAATGCGACGACTTGGGGATCCCTCCATGCACTTTGTGGGAATCGCCGCGCTTCTGGGGGGCCTCGGGGCCCTGGCGATCCGCGAAGCCCGCCGCGAGACGAACGGGCGCGGCATCCCACCGGCGGCTCGCTCGGCTCGCTCGGCCCCGGCGACGACCGCGTCCGCGACGGCCGCGCGGCCTTCGGTCGTCGTGACCGTCCGCACGTCCGAGGTCGAGGACCTCCGGGCGGGCTTTCGCGCCACCCAGAGGCGCGAGCCGACCCCCGCCGAGCTCGGGGATCTGGTGGAGGGCTTCGTGAGCGAGGAGATCCTCTACCGGGAAGGGCTGGCGCGGGGGCTCGATCGCGACGACCGGGTGGTCCGGCGGCGGATCATCGATCGCATGACCGAGCTGGCACGGCCCCGGGTCGCCGACCACGAGCCGACCGAAGCCGAGCTGGCGTCCTGGTTCTCGAGGTACCGCCACCGTTTCGTGCGCCCGGCCACCGTGAGCATCGAGCAGATCTTCTTCGATCCGAGGCGCCACCCGGATGCCCGGGCCGCCGCCGCGCGCGCCCTCGCGGCCATCCACCGGGGCGGCGCCCCTGCCGGCCAGAAAGCCGGCCAGAAAGCCGGCAGCGTCCCAGCTTCAGGCCAGCTTGGCGACGCCACGCTGCTCCCGCGTGCCCTCGCGGACAGCACCGCCCTCGAGCTGTCCCACCTGTTCGGGAGCGACTTTGCGGCCCAGGCGATGGCCGCCCCGATCGGGGAGTGGCAAGGCCCCGTCTCGTCGTCTCACGGCGCGCACCTCGTGCGCGTGCTCGCCCGACACCCCGAGCGCATGCCCACCTTCGCCGAGGCCGAGCGCTACGTTCGGGCGGACTGGCTCACGGTGGAACGGCGCGGGACCCGCGCCGCCGCCGAGAGCCTCCTGCCGCACTACCGTATCCAGCTCCCCCCGGAGCTTTCCCCGGACCTCGCCGCCGCGTCCGGGGGGCCGCGCCCCTTGCTCGGCAGGCCCTGACTCCCAGGAACCCCAAGACCCCGTCGCCGTCCTCGTCCCCGTTCCTCGTTCCCCGTTCCGTCCGGTCGGGGGACGGGCTTCACCCTCCGAGCAGTCGATCCAGGTTCGCCCTCTCCCACGCGGTGGCGCGGGCATAGTCGGGATAGGTGCGCTCGTCGTCGAGGAAGGCCTGGCTGTGGAAGACCCGCCGCTCGCCCTTGCGCAAGATGTCGTGCTTTCCGTGCAGCATCTCGTGAAAGACGATCCACTTGACGAAGTAGTCGGGGACGTCGGCCTGGTCGAGGATGGGATGGATGCGGATGACCCGATCCTCCACCGCGAAGCTGCCCATCTTGATCGAGCGGCGGGCCCGCACGCTCGATGACGCGCCCCAGGTGATCCGGGCGTCGAGGCCTCCGTCGAAGCGCTCGGCGTTCAGCCGGTCGAAGACCTTCTGCAGGTCGTGATGCTGTCCGGCCGTGCGCAGGGCGATGCGCCGCACGGGCTGCGCCTGCGACTTGATGATGTGCTGGTGGCGCTCGATGAACTCGCCGAGCAGGCGCGAGGCCCGGCGGTCGTTGTGCACCATGTAACGGGCCAGCGCGCGCATGGTGCGCGGCGCCGCGCCCGCGAACATGCGGTGCAGGCGCAGCCGGTACCCGTCCACCTTGCGGCGCACGGAGATCATGCTGTAGTGGTTGTTGGTCAGGCGCAGCTCCAGACCCTTGCCCGGTGGCAGATAGGGCTTGAGGGCCGCCGCCAGGGCGCGCTCGTGAATCTGCAGGTCGTCCACCACCGGCAAGCGCGCCTGCCGCGGCGCTGCCTCCGGGCGCAGCTCCCGCCGCGACTCCGCGGGCGCACCGAGCGGCGTCGTCCCCTCCGGGCCGGACGGAGCTGGCGGGCCAGCATGTGGAAAGAGCGAGAGTTGCGCGTTGGCGGACGTCGAGGGACCGAGGGGGTCCACGGCAACGGGTCGATTCAAGTTGGCCTCTCTTTAAGCATGCTCTCCCTCGGTCGAGCGGAGAAAAATGCTAGCAGTGCAGGGGGGACCCCGCAAAAAACCCACCATTTCCGACCTCACCGTACGCGTGGGCAGTCCGTCGGCGGTCGTCTCCTTGGCCGGCGGAGACGACGGCGCGGGGGTCGATCCCTCACCCGGGGATTTGACCTTTTGTTGTGGATTTCTTTTCCCCGGCGCGGGAAACATCCTTCGATGCAAGTGACGGTGCTGTATTTTGCCATGCTCCGAGAGCGCCGGGGGGCGAGCCAGGAGACCGTCGAGTTGCCGGAGGGCGGCGACGTTGCCACCGCGCTCGCGGTGATCGCCAAGAGCAGCCCGCAGCTGGCGCCGTGGCTGCCGCGCATCCAGGTGGCCGTCAACCAGATCATCGCGCCCGCCACCCAGGCGCTGGTGGACGGGGACGAGGTGGCCCTCATCCCCCCGGTCTCGGGGGGGAGCGCCGGTCACCGCATCCGGGTCACCTCGGAGCCCCTCTCGCTCGACGCGGTCATCGCGTCCGTGATGCGACCGGAGTGCGGGGGGCTCGTCACCTTCAGCGGCATCGTGCGGCGCAAGGGGGCCATTCCGAACGTGGTTCGCCTGGAGTACGAGGCGTACGAGGCGATGGCGGTGCGCATCCTCACCCAGATCGCCGACGAGATCGAGGGCGAGGTTTCCGGGACCGAGGTGGCGATTCACCATCGGATGGGCGCGCTCTTCGTCGGGGATGTGGCGGTGGTGGTGGCGGCGGCGGCTCCCCACCGGGCGGAGGCCTTCACGGCCTGCCGTTCCGCCATCGATCGTTTGAAGCACCGGGCCCCCATCTGGAAGAAGGAGATCGGCGAAGAGGGCGAAATCTGGATAGAAAACTGCTGCTGACCGCGTTTCCGGCGGTCCCTCGGGGCGGCTGCCTGTCCTCTCAGTGCCAGGCCGGGGTGAGGCCGCTCGCCTCGAGCCTCGCCTCCTCGGTCGCGCTCGGCTCGTCGAGGCTCGGAGGCGCGGGCCCGGGGGCAACGCTCAGCTTCCCGGTGGCGGTGTCAAAGGACAGGGTGACGGTCCAGGTCTGCCCGTGATGGATGGCGCTTCCGGTGACGGTCTGCTTGGCGATGGTCTTCTTCTCGAGGTCGAGCGCCTCCGCCTGGATGTCGAGCGTGCCGGTCTGATCGTCGAGCTTGAACGCCGCCGAGGTGGGCAGCGGAATGGCCGAGGTGTTGTCGGCCGCTGGCAGGGTCCCCACGCTTTGCCGGGTGGTGCCATCGGGGGCGTGGACGGTGAGCGAGACCCGGATCCCGTAGACGGCGGGCAGGGTGGTGCCCTCGAAGCTCAGGACCAGGTAGGTCCCCTTGCTGCACCCCGACATGGTCGTCAGCACCGCCACCGCCGCCAGGAACCACGGACGGAACCACGGACCGAGTCCCAGGGAACCGGGGCGGCTCCAGCGTGGGCGGACGATGGTCATGCCCGACGCCCGTCGCGAGGCCCACTGGCGAAAGATGCGGGCGACCATCGGGCGAACATGGGGGACATCGTGTGCCGATCCATCACTTGAACGTGGGCGCGTAAAGGCCGAGGGCGGTGGTGGGCTGCTTGTCCGCGTTCCCCGCCACGGCGATGGTCACCACGACCACCGCCCCCACGGCGACCCAGAACCACGCCCGCTTGTAGAACGGTGTGCTGCCCGTGGTGTCGCGGCCGTCCGTAATCGCGGGGCCGGGCGCGCCGATCGTCGGAGCCGATCCGGATCCGGTGATGGCGAGCCCGGAGGTCGTCACGAGGGGGGGCGGCACGAGGGCCGGTGGGGTGGGCCCTCCGGCGGCCGACGGGGCCGATGGGATGCGGTCAATCGCCGTTCCGGTCGCTGTCCCCGTCGCGGCGCCGGTCCCCGTCCCGTTCCCCGGGCGCCCGTCGGGCGGCGTCACCGCCGCCCGGGGCAAGGGCAAGGGCGCCTGAAGGGGCGGATGCGGGGTGGATGCGGTCGCGGGAGCCGAACCACCGCCCGCGGAGGGCGAGACGGCGGCGCCCGGCGGGGGCGGGATCGCGGTCGTCCCGACCGCCGGAGGCGTGGTCACCGCGGCTGCTTCTTTCCGCTGCTGCTCGGCGGCCTGTCGCTGCTGCTCGGCGACCGCCTTGTCGAGCGTGCGGATGCGCGCCTCGACCTCCTTTCGGTTGGGGGCGTCGGGCATGTTGCGCAGGAACGACTTGTAGAACAGGAGCGCCTGCGCGTCGTCACCGCCGAGGCGAAAGGCCTGCGCGATGTTGAAGAGCAACAGGGGGTCGGGCTTGGCGTTGTAGGCCGCCTTGAACTCGGCGATGGCCCTCGGGAACTCCGCCAGATTGAACGCCTTGGTGCCTTCCTCGTAGTGCTTGCGCGCCTCGGCCGCCAGCGCCTCGTCCGAGCCAGTCGGTGCCGCGGCGCGGGCGGAGGTGCTCGCCATCACCAGGGCGAGGAGGCACACCACCGAGGTGGCCGGGACCCACCGTGGCCGCGGCGTTCGACCGAGGAGCCGGGCGCCCCGGCCGCCATCGAGACCTTGCGAAGGGTGAACGCCCACGTGGTGGCCGATGGTATCCCGGGCGGGCTGTCCCAGCAAATGTCGCCGGCCAGAGCTGGCCAGTTCCCGGTCTCGCGCCCTGCCCGTTCGAGTCGCCAGCCGAGGGCACCCGCCCCCGGTGCGGCACTGTCATTCGCGCGCCTCGACAATCCTCCGCCGCGGCGCATACTCACCCGAAGGGTGGGCGGGGAGATCGGAGCCGCGGAAGGGAGTGTCGACACGTGTTCCTGACCGTGATGGTGATTGGCCTCGTGGGCCTCGTGATGATGGCGTTGCCGGCGCTCGGCGGCCACCATCTGTCGCACACCGGCATGCATGGACCTGCAAACGGACCGGGACCCGGCTTCGGGCACCCCGCGGGAGGGCATCCCGTCGGTGGGCACGGCCCTGGCGGGGCGGTCGTCCGGGCTCATGGCGCGGCTCTGCCCGCTCTTGGCACCCCCACGAGGCGACGGTTCATTCCTTCTCCCCGTGCCGTGTTCAGCGTGCTGGCCCTGTACGGCGCCTTCGGGAACGCACTGGTTCACGCGGCCCATCTGACGAGCGGCAGCGCGGCGCTGCTTGCCCTCGCTCCCGCGCTCCTGGTGGAGGGCATCCTCATCCGACCGGTCTGGAACCTGCTGTTCCGTTTTCGGGCCGAGGCGACCGCTCCTCTCGAGGAGCTCATCCTCTGCGAGGCCGAGGCCGTGGTGCCATTTCGCAATGGAAGGGGCGTGGTGGCGACGATTCGCGACGGGCGGCGCATCCAGCTCGGCGCGCGGCTCTGTGATCGAGACGCGGCCTCGCCGGTCGTCTTCGGGCAGCGCCTCCGGATCGAGGATGTGGACGCCCGCCGCGAACGCGTGACCGTCTCGCTGCTTCCGGAGGACGAGGGGGCGAGCCATCCAACCTGAAGGAACGGCCAAGGAGAGATCATCGTGGAACCATCATTGATTCTGGTCGGCGGCGTCGTGGCGGCGGTGTTCGTCCTGACGTCGATCATCATCACCACCTTCCTGCGCAGCGTGGACGCGGGCGAGATCTTGCTCGCCAGTCGCGGCCGACACCTGCAGATCTACCGAGGGCCGTGCAAGGCCCTGATCGTCCCGATCATCACCCAGACCCGCCTGATCCCCGCGCAGGCCATCAACGTGGACATCGAGATCACCGACCAGACGGCCGACGTCGACGCCAACGGGCGCTCGGCCCCGGTGAAGGTCACCGTCCGGGCCTCCGCCATCGTCAGCGTGGGTGAGGACGAGGCCATGGTCAACACCGCCGCCAACAAGTTCTTCTCCAAGTCCGGTGACGAGCAGCTCTCGACGCTCACCGATGTGCTGTCGTCGGCCGGTCGGCGCGCCATCAACCTGCTCAAGCACGATCAGCTCTTCAGCGTCCGGTCGGTCGGGACGGCGCCGTCCACCGATCTCGCGCTGGCGCCCGCCGCGTCGACTGCCCTGGCGCTTCAGCGCGGCGAGGACGACGAGCTGGCGGTGATCATCAAGGACGCTTGCTCGCGGGAGCTGATGGACATCGGCCTGTCCTTCAACAGCCTGAACATCAAGGCCGTCTTGAGCGAGGTCGCCGAGGCGCGACGGCGAGAGTCTGGCGCTCGGGCCAAGGCCGACGCCGACGTGGTCCAGGCACAGGAAGAGCAGCGGGCGCGGATCGCGCAGCTCGAGGCCGCTCAGAAGATCAACGATCAGGAGCGAGCGCTCAACATGCAGATCGCCTCCAACGGCGCTTCGATCGCCAAGGCGGAGGCGGAGAAGCAGGCCGCCGTGCGCCAGCAGCGCGAGGCGGAGCTGAACGCCAGCCAGATCACCCAGGCCCGCGCTGACGCCGAGCAGAACGTCATCAATCAGGAGGCGGAGGGGCGAGCGCAGGCCGCTCGGATCCGGGCGGTCGCCCAGGCCGAGGCGGAGGCCATCCGCATCAAGGCGCAGGCGCTGATGGAGGCAGGGGGCTTCTACCTCGATCTCCGTCGCCTGGAGATGGCGCCCGAGCTCACCGCGCAGGTGGCCAAGGCGCTCGCCAACAGCCAGTTCGTCAACTTCGGCGGCGGGGGTGGTGGGGGTGGCGGTGGTGGTGACCATGGCGCGGTCACCACCGGGTCGGACGACGTCCTCCGGGTCGTGCAGACCCTGATGGCAGCCCAGATCGTCACCGGCAGGGGCCTCGGCGACACCAACGGTGACCCCGGGAGCCGCCGGCCCGCCGGGAACGCGACGGGCCTCGCCACCAACGGCCCCCTCCCCGCACCGCCCACGCGGCGGTGATCAGCGCAAGACCGCGGGTGCAACACCGCCGGTGACCCATCAGCACAGATGAGGCGGTGTTTGTTTGGTGGAACACCATCCACTGAGCCTCACGTGTCGCCCGCCTCGTGCTCGGTGCGCAGCCTTCCTACCGGGACTCGGGCCAAGCGAGCGAACCCTCACGTCGCGTATTCGCGTTCGAGCTGCTTGGCTGCGATCTCGGCGCCGTTCCGGCTGACCTTTCCGGACAGGGCGCGCGCCCTCTCCAGCACGGCGGGCTGGAGGGCATCTCGGAGGGACGTCGTCAGTGACTCCTCGGTCATGCTGGCGTGGGGGTTGGAGGCCCCGAGCCCGAGGGCCAGGATGCGGCTGGCCCAGTAGAACTGGTCACCGAACATCGGCGTGATGACCTGGGGGACTCCAGCGCGCGCCGCCGCGGCCGTGGTCCCAGCACCGCCGTGGTGGATCACGGCTGCCAGCCGCGGGAAGAGCAGGTCGTGGCTCACGTCGTCCACCGCGATGCAGTCGGGGGCGTCGTCGATCCGATCGAGCTCGGCCCAGCCTCTCGAGACGATGACCCTGCGGCCCAAGGCGCGGGCCGCGCCGATGAGGCGACGGCTCACCTCGCCCGCCGCCGGCATGCTGCCAAAGCCGAACAGGATGGGCGGTTCTCCACCGTCGAGGAAGGCGCTCAGCGCCGCGGGGAGGGGCCTCTCGTCGGTGAGCACCCAGGTGCCCGTCTGGAAGACTATTCGCGGCCCAGGGGTGGCCGGTGCTGGTGCCAGCGTGGCATCCGCCGCGAGCCAGGTGCGGTCGGTCAGCACGTGGTCGAGGACGTCATGGATCGGCGCCAGGCCAAGCCGCTGGCGGTTGTGGTTGACGCGCCCGAGCGCGCGCTCATTCCACGCCTTGGCGGTGTCGCGCCACTGCTCCTCGATGCTGGCGCGCGCGGTTGCGGCTGGGGTCTGGCCCGGTGTCGGCGGCGGCGCGAGGTCGGGCGACGGGAAGGCGACCGGGGTGTGGACGGCCGTCACGCAGCCAATGCCCGCGCGCTCGGCGATCGACCTGGCCCCGTACTGGTGCGCGTTGGCACCGACGATCACGTCGCAGCCCTGGGCGGCGTCGCCGATGGTCTCGAACTGGTCCGCGATGAGGTCGGGCAACGCTTCGCGCAGCCGACGCAGCTCCTCGGGAGTGAGCTTGGCCGGACCGCCGGATCCTTTCGGGGGCATGCGCATCTCGACGCCCATCGGTACGGCCTCGAGGCCGAGGCGCTTCGCCCAGTCGACGAAGTTGGGCGAGACGCACAGCCGCACCGCGTGCCCCAGTCTGCGCAGCTCGAGCGCCAGGGCGAGGGCGGGCTGAACGTCGCCCCGGGTCCCGACCGCCGCCAACAATGCGCGCATGACGTTCTGCCTCCTCAGGTCCTGGCCAGGAGCAGCTCTTCCGAGTTGTTTGGCGGGCGAAGCCCGTCGGTCCTGCCCGCGAAGTAGCGTTCGCCGAGCGCGGCGGCCGAGACGTGCTGCACCTGCTTGAAGCCGGCATCGCGGGCGAGGGCCAGCATCTCGCCCGGCGTGAAGAAGCTGATGAAGGGCGTCCCGCTGGCTCGCGCACCTTGTGCGGCCCGCTCCATCCCGGGGCGCACCTCGGGATCGGCCATCTCGATCGGCAGCAGGAACGACATGGCGAGCGTCGAGCCCGGAGCGAGCGCCGCGACCTGGCGCAGCGTCGTCACGATCGCCTCCCTGGTGAGGTACATGCTGACCCCCGTGGACGCGACGACCGCGGGGCGCCGGGGATCGAAGCCCGACGCGGCCAGCCGCTCCCACCACGCGTCACCCGACTCGAAGTCGACCGGTACCAGCCGCAGGTGCGACGGAACGCCGAGGCCGAGGTCGATGAGGCGCTGACGCTTCCACGCCTGCGGGCCCGGCTGATCGATCTCGAACACGCGCACGCGGGAGGCGAGCTCGGGGCGACGCTGCGCGAAGGTGTCGAGGCCCGCTCCGAGGATGACGTACTGCCCGACCCCGCCGGCCGCTTGCTCCGCGACGAGATCTTCGATGAAGCGGGCGCGAGCCACGATCGCAGCGCGGAACATCCGCGTGAACGGGCTCATGTCCGGCCGGTTGCGCCAGCCCTCGTCCGGAGCCGCCAGCTTCAACCCGATCTCGTCGACCAGCACGTGGGGCGGAGCGTCGGCCTCCACGTGCAACGCCCGCCACAACGCAACCCGAACCGCCGTGTTCTCCGGCTCTGCTGCCTGCTCATTCGGCATCGAATTTCCCCTTTGGGTGTCTTCTCGTTGTCCACACAACGTACCAGCGTTGAACGGATCTTTAACGGATCTTGGCCGTCATCGGCCGTCCCTGACGCCGGCGACGTGAATGCAGACCTGGTCGGGAAATCGCGATACCATCAACCCTCGGCCGTTGACCCGACGAAATGGGATGGGAGGTTGCGATGACGCGACAGGCAGCTTTCGGGATGGCGGTGCCCCGGGGAATTCTGTGCTTCGCTGCCGCGACGTTGCTCGTCGCGTGCCAGCCGGGCCCGGGCGGCTCGAGCGGCAGCGCTGGTGGGCCACCCGCGCCAGCCGGCACGACGGGCAGCGCGAACGGGCAGTCCGCGGGAACCGCTTCCGGCACCGCCGCCGGATCGGCGAGTGCGGGCACCGCAACGGGAGCTGCCTCGGCCGACACCGCCGCGCCCAAGGGCGTCTCGTGCTTCGAGGAAGGCGAAGTCCTCCCCGTCTTTGGCCAGGCTGGGGGCGGTGGGCCGGCGCCCCTCGGCGTGCCCTCCAAGGTGGCGCCGCTCAACATCGGGCCGACCACCGTCCTGCCGACCGCGCCCCCGGCCATCAGCGGCGGCACGCTCCTGGTGCTTCCGGGGGACGTCACGGTCGTGGCGGCCGATCCGGATCGCGACCAGATCTACCTCGTCGACCTGGTCGCGGCTCGGGTGACCAGCACCGTCGTCTTGCAACCCGGTGACCAGCCCGGGCGGGTGATCGCGGATGGGGCGGGGCGCGTCGACGTCGTGCTGCGCGGTGGGGGGGCGATGGTGACCCTCGATCCAGCCAGCGGCGTGGTCCTTCAGCGTCGGATGGTGTGCGCGGCGCCGCGCGGCCTCGCCTACGACGCCAGGACCGATCTGATTCACGTCGCCTGCGCGGGTGGCGAGCTGGTCAGTCTTCCGGCCGCCAGCGGCGACGCCGTCCGCCGGGTCCAGCTCGACGACGATCTGCGGGACGTGGTGATCGATCGGGACCACCTGCTGGTGAGCCGCTTTCGTTCCGCCGAGATCCTCACGGTCGACGCCACGGGTACGGTGACCGCCCGGACCGGTCCCGGGACCTTCCGGTCGGCGCAGTCGCGCGGGGGTCAACTCTTCACGCCGTCGGTGGCCTGGCGGATGGTGGGGATGCCGGGAGGAGGCGCCGCCATGATGCACCAGCGCGGCGTGGACGATGAGATCCAGCGCGGCTTCCCCGGGCACGTCGTCCAGGGCAGCTACGGTGGGATCTCCGATCGGACCGAGACCTGCAACGGGATCGTGCACAGCGCGGTCAGCCGCATGATGCCGGACGGGACCATCGCGTCGGGACCGGCGCTGGCCGATGTCCCGCTCCCCGTCGACATGGCCATCTCGGCCGACGGACGGCTCATCGCGATGGTCTCGGCCGGGAACGACGGGAACACCCAGATCGCCCGGATGGCCCCCGCGCACGTGGGTGAGGTGGATGCCGTCACGCAGACCAAGCTCGCCTCGTGCATGTCCCTGGCGGGGTCGACGGGGTGCTGGGGCAGCACGCCCGGATCGCTGGCCTGCGCGTCGATTCAAAGCGCGGCTGGCCAGGTGATCGCGGTGGCCTTCCTGGGAACGGGCGACGTGGTGACCCAGTCCCGGCAGCCGGCCTTCCTTTCCATCGGCGGCGCCAGCATCACGCTCACCGCGGACAGCCGGAGCGACACCGGCCACACCTTGTTTCACGTCAACTCCGGCGCCGGCCTGGCGTGCGCCTCATGTCACCCCGAGGGGAGCGACGACGGGCGGGCCTGGAATTTCACCTGCACCGGACGCCGGCGCACCCAGTCCCTGCAGACCGGTATTCGCGGGACCGAGCCATTTCACTGGGACGGGGACGAGCGCGATTTCACCCAGCTCGCGAGCGACGTGTTCACGGGACGCATGTCGGGTCCGCCGCTCTTGTCGGATCAGGCCGATGCGATCCTCTCGTGGATCGATCGCCAGCCCCGCATCCAGCGCGCCGCGCCGGCCGCCGCGGCCGCCGCCGAGCGCGGGCGGGCGCTCTTCAATCGCGCCACCGACGGGACCTCCTGCGCGACTTGCCACGCCGGAACCCACCTCACCAACAATCGGACGGTCGACGTCGGCACGGGCGGGGCATTGCAGGTGCCTTCGCTGGTGGGCCTGGCGAATCACCCTCCCTACATGCATACGGGGTGCGCGACGACCCTCCTCGACCGGTTCGATCCGGCCTGCGGCGGCGGCGACAAGCACGGGGCCACGTCGGGTCTGACACCGTCCGATCTGAAGGATCTCGTGAGCTACCTGCAGACCCTGTGAGTCGAGCTCGCGCCACCGCCTTGGGCAGGGCCGGGGGGACAAGACGGCTTTCCGTCGCCCGGCTGATCGTCTTCGCCTGCGCCGCCCAGGGCGGCGGCGGTTGTTCGACCCCGAGCCCAGCGACGGGAGAGGCGCAAACCCCGCTCATGGACAGCTTCGTCGCCGAGCTCGGCGCGGCCATGTGTGGGTGGCAGTTTCGTTGTTGCGCGGTGCCCGAGATCGAGACCGCCGGGACGGGCGGATACCTCACGGAATCGGCCTGTCGACCGGTCGTGACCCGGGCCATCTCCGAGAGGCTGACGGAGGCGCGCATCGGGCTCGAGACCAACCACCTCTCGTTCGATGCGGCGGTTGCGGCCTCTTGCATCGCGCAGTTCACGAAGGGGGCCTGCAATCGTCCGCTCGATCTCCGGCCGGGCGTGTTGCTGGTGATACCGCTCCTGCTCTGGGATCGGTATGCGCTGTGCCCGAGTCCGTTCATCGGCCAGCTCCCGGCTGGATCGGAGTGCTTTCTGCCCAGCGAGTGCGCCCCCGGCCAAAGCTGCACCACGGGAGGAGACGCCGCCTGGAGCATCAGCGCCAGCGCCCTGCGCGCCCCCTTGGCGCTCGGTGACATCGTGCCGGGCGCGCGCGGCCACTGTCAGCCCGACGGCCAGCCGGGCACCCCCTGTTCGGCCTCGACGGACTGCGCACCCGAGCTCTACTGTCGCCGCGGCGATTCGGTGTGCGCCAGGCCAGCCGAGGAAGGCGAGGTGTGCTCGACCTCGCAGGACTCGAACATGGGTGCCATCTTCGCCATTGCCTGCGCGGACAGCCCCCGCGATCTGCAGTGCGGGGGCGGTCGATGTCACCGCTTGCCCCAGCTCGGGGAGCCGTGCCTGGAAGAGTCCCCGACCGGTCCGATCTGCGACCTGTCCCTCGACCCGACGGTCGCGTGCGTGGGCGCGGGCGTGAACGGTGCTGGCGTCTGCCAGGCGCCCGGCCAGATGGGAGCCCCTTGTGTCATGCAGGGGGGAGGCCTCGCTCCGTGCGCCCCCGCCCTGGCCTGCGTCAGCGACGACCCGACCGCCACCGCCGGAGTCGGCCGCTGTGGCGCCCCGCCTTCCGTGGGTGCGCCCTGCTCCCTCGACCAGCGCTGCGCGCCCCCCGCGATCTGCTACGGGAGCGCCAGCGACCCTGGCACTGGAATTGGTGGCATCGGCACTGGAACTGGCCCTGTCACTGGCAAGTGCGTCTTTCCAGGCTCGTCCCGCGCCGGCAGCATCTGCCAGTCGGATCTGGAATGCATCTCCCTCCACTGCGGGATGGATCCGGGCCAGAGCAGCGCCACCACCTGCGGGCCGAGCACGGCCGAGCAGTGTGCCGGAGCCGAGCAGTACGTCGCCTCGCCGACCCAACCCGCCATCGGGGCCACCGCCGGGACCACCTTCGGGGGGCCCGTCGCCTCGGCGCCGCCCTGAAGCTCGTCCCGAGGCCGAGCCAGCACCGGACAGGGGACTAGGGCAGGATGGACTTCAGCACCATGGTCATCAAGAAGCCGGTCACGAGCCCCATGGAGGCCGTGCCCTCGAAACCATGGCTGTGGGACTCGGGGATGATCTCGTTCGAGGTCACGTAGATGAGCGTGCCGGCCGCCAGGGCCAGGATGAAGGGCATCAACGCCGAGGTCTCGGCGGTCAGCAATCCACCGATGAGGGTGGCGAGGGGGGTGACGAGCCCCGCCAGGGTGACGATCGCCGTGCTGCGGCCGATGGTCACCCCGCCATGCCGGAGGGGCGCGGCCATGACGATTCCCTCGCAGGCGTTCTGCAGGCCCACCGCGATCGCCAGCAGCAGGCCGAGGCGTGCGTGCTCGACCGCGGCGAACCCGGCCCCGATCGCCAGCCCCTCGGGGATCCGGTGGATGGCCAGAGCGCCCACGATGGCGTATCCGCGCCACGCATCCGGGCCGGCTCCGTCGTCGACGCGGTCGTGGTGATCGTGGCCCGGGTGGTGCCCGATGTGCTGATGGTGGCCGCTCGCGTGGCGGTGGGGAATCAGACGATCCATCAGGGCGGCGAGGCCGGCTCCGATCGCGAAGCCGAGGGTGACCGCCCCCAGGCGCCCGGCGACGAGGCCGCCCGGACCGCGAACGCCTGCCAGCGCCTCACCGAGGAGCCCGAGGGTGGCGGCCGCCAGCATCAGCCCGGCCCCGAGCCCGAGGACCCCGTCGTACACCCGGCGGGGCAGCTCGCGCACGAACAGGAACGGCGCGGCGCCGAGTCCGGTGGCGAGACCCGTGGCGGTCGCGGCGATCAGAGCGGCGCGCATGGGCGCAGGGTTTTACACTACTTCGACCGCGCCTCGCCTCCGGCCTGGCGACGGAACATCCCGGTCCTCATCCCTTGCCCTCCCCGTCCGACACAGCCGCCATCACCGCCACGTCGCCGTCCGCCTCCCCTGGCAGCGGGCCAGGCTCCGAGCGCGAGCCGGGCGGGGTGGTGTGCTACATCGGGCTCGGCGCCAACCTCGGGCCCCGCGCAGAGACCCTCGCGGCGGCGGTGGCGGCGCTCGAGGCGCTCGTGCCTCTCCGCGAGGTGCACCGGTCACGCCTCTTCGAGACCGTGGCCATCGCCGATCACCCGCAGCCGCCCTACTTGAACGCCGTGGTGCGGGGGCGGACCACCCTCGGCCCCTTCGAGCTGCTGGCCGCGTGCCTGGCCATCGAGGCCGCGCTCGGGCGGATCCGCCCGGCCGGGGTGGCGAGGGCTGCGCGCCACATCGATATCGACATTTTGCTCTACGGCGCCGCCGTCATCGAGACCCCATCGCTGCGGGTGCCGCACCCCGAGCTCCTCGATCGCCCGTTCGTGCGCATCCCGCTCGCCGAGGTCGCGACGCCCGGGCTCGTGCACCCGCGGACCGGCGAGGCCCTCGATCTGGCCGCGCCGGCACCGGGCATGGTGAAACCATCGCCGCAAGTCTGGCCGCCGCGAGGCGCGGGCGCCCGGTCGAACTTGCCCTCACCAGCGAATCCGGAATACCATGACTGGGTCACGGGAGGATCCATGTCGGAAGGTCACTCAGATGAGGGTCCAGCGTTGTGGGTCGAACGTCGACGAGCCCATCGGATTCCGCTCGAGATGTGGGTCGAGGAGACCACCGAGAACGAACGCTACTTCCGCCGCGCCGGGGATCTGTCGCGTGGGGGGATGCGCCTCGATCATACGATCCCCTTGCCCCGCGGGACGCTGGTGAACCTGACCTTCACGTTGCCCGGGGACAGCCGGCCGGTCGCCGTCACCGGCGAGATCGTCTCGAACGGCGGCGCCGAGGCGCTGCGCATGGGCGTGAAGTTCGTGAACCTGCTCGCGGACTCCCAGGCCCAGATCGACGCCTTCCTGGCGCGGGTGGCGGCTGATTCGACGACCTGAGGTGCGTCGCTGGTCCACTCCCTCGGCGCTCGCCTGGCTGATGATGATCGGCGCCTCGAGCGGGCCACCGCTCGGGTGCGGGGAGCTGCGCGGTCGCAAGAAGATCCAGGAGGGAAACGCCGCCTACAAGCGGGGGGACTTCGTCGCCGCGGTGGCCCGCTTCGACGAGGCCGCGGTCGATCTGCCGGAGCTGCCGCTGCTGTGGTTGAACCGCGGCTACGCCTGCCGGGAGCTGATCTTGCCGGGCGCGGATGGGGCCGCCAACCGGCAGGCGGCCCAGTGCGCGCTCGAGTCCTTCAAGCGCCTGCGCGCGCTCGCCCCGGGCGATCCCCGCGGCGACACGCTCTACGTGCAGACCCTCTTCGACGTGGGCGAGTACCGGACCATCGAGCGGACCTTCAGCCTCCGTCACGAGCGGAACCCGCGCGATCTGGACGTGATCCTCGGCCTCGAGCAGGTCTACGCCCGGATGGGGCGCTGGCGCGATGCCCTGGCCTTCTATCGCAAGGCCGCCCTGCTGCGCCCGACGGACGCCGAGTCGCAATACGCCGTCGGTACGTTCGCCTGGCAGGTCCTGCAGGCGCACGGAGGGGGACCAGCCGCGATCGCGTACGATCCCCGACCCGGACGCCAGGCTCCAGCGCCGGCGGGTGGATCGGACACGTCGAGCCCGAGGCGCGACGAATCCGTCGACGTTCGAGCGGCCGAGGCGACTCCCGCCGCCTCCCCGCCTGCACCCGCGCCGGGCGACATCGTGGGGGACGAGCGGGTAGCGCTGGCCGAGGTGGGCATCGACTACCTGCAGCGCGCGCTCGCGCTGCGGCCACACGATGCCGCCGCCGCGACCTACATCGGGCTCCTCTACCGTCAGCTGTCCCTGGCGTACCTCGACCGCAGCCAGGCGAGCGCATGGCAAGCCGCGGTGGCGCACGCCCAGGAATACACCGCGCGCGCGGCGGAGCCCTGACCCGTGAACCGCCATCCAGCTCCCCTCCCCTCCTCCTGCGCCGACGCCCTTGCGAAGGGGGTGATCTAGTGGCCTTCGAGGCGCTCGCGCGCTCGATGGCCTCTGGGGGCGGGCCCGCGCCGGCGGCGCCGCGCGCGCGCTCGCGACGGCTGATCACCGCGATGTCCATCGTGGTGCACGGCGTGGCGGTGGTCGCGGCGGTCGCCTACTCGTACTGGCACATCGAGGAGCTCTCCCCGCCGACCGTGACGGTGACCTTCGTGACGGCGGCTCCGCCCCCGCCGCCGCCCCCGCCGGCGCCGCTCGGGGGAGGGGCTGGCTCACCCGCGGCGAGGCGCAGACCGCCGAGCCCGCCCAAGGTCAACCCGGTGCCTCGTCCGAGCACGCCCGAGCCGCCGAAGCTCGTTGCGCCCACCGTCGAGCCTCCGCCAGCTCCGCCCCCCCCGCACCCGGTGCCAGCCGAATCGCCGGTGGCGGAGCAACCTGGACCTGCAGGCCCAGGGGTGGCGGGCGGATCCAAGGCAGGGGTGGTCGGTGGCGTGAGCGGGGGGATCCCGGGCGGCACGCCTGGAGGCACCGTGGGTGGGACCGGGGCGGGACCGCCGAGCGCGGCCCCGGTCGGCGCCCGCTTCCTGCCGCCGCAGATGGGCGCCGCGCAGAAGCTCTCGGGTCCGGAACCCGACTTTCCGGCGGTGCTTCGGGCCACTGCCGGGATGAAGTACGGCGTGAGGGCCAAGGTGTGCGTCGGGACCGCCGGCTCGGTCGACGGCGTGCTCATCCTCAAGCACGGCCCGCCGATGCTCGATGCCAGCGTGACCTCGGCGGTCAAGACCTGGCGGTTCCGGCCGCTGGTGGCCAACGGAACGCCAGTACCATTCTGCTACTTCGCCAACTTCGACTTCGGGTCCAGCTAGGAGCGCCAAGCATGAATTTCACCGTTCTCGGTCTGTGGCAAGAGATGGGCCTGGTCGCCCGCGCGGTGGTCGTCGTCCTCGTGGCCATGTCGGTCTACTCCCTGGCCATCTCGGTGGACCGGGTGCTCGTGTACCGGCGCGCCCTGTCCGCCTCGGCGGGTTACCTCCGGGCGCTCGGCCCGCTCATCGGACAGAGCGGGGCGCTCGAGTCGGCGCGGGGGGTCGAGGACAAGTTCCGCGGCAGCCCGGTGGCCCGGGTGGTGGGGACGGGCGTCTCGGAGTGGGTCAAGGGCATGGACGTGCGCCGGGCCGGCACCGGTCACTACGACGTCGTGGACGCGGTGGTGCGCGGGATGGAGCGGACGAAGGATCGCGAGCTCGCCAACCTCAAGCGGGGTCTGCCGGTCCTGGCCACGGTGTCCTCGTCGGCGCCGTTCGTCGGGCTCTTCGGCACCGTCGGCGGAATCATCACCGCCTTCCAGAAGCTGGCGGATCCGGCCAAGGGCGGCGGTGGAATCGGCACGGTCTCCGCCGGCATCGCGGAGGCCCTGGTCACCACCGCGGTGGGCCTCGGCGTGGCGATCCTGGCGGTGTGGTTCTACAACTTCTTCACCGCCCGGGTGGACGATCTGACGGTGGACGTCGACGAGGCGGCGTCGGAGCTGGTGGACGCCATCCTGAAGGACGTCCGGCTCGACCCGCGCGCGGAGACCACGGACGCGTGATCGCCGTCGGCCTCCGTCTCCGTTCCGCCGGCGCCGGCCGGGCTTCCTGGCAGCGCGGGCGCGGTCCCCGGTCGAGCAACGGCGGGGGCCCCGGGGCCGGGGCCGGGGCTCGGCCGGCGGCCAGGCGACCGGGGCCGGATTCCCGTCGGGCCACCCCGCGGCCGCGGCACAGCCTGCGCGCCGACATCAACATCACCCCGCTCGTCGACGTGGTGCTGGTGCTCCTCATCATCTTCATGGTCGTGACCCCCATGCTCAGCAAGGGCGTCAACGTCGATCTGCCCATCACCCAGCACCACGACAAGCGGGGTGACGACAACCGGGACATCGTCGTCGCCATCACCCACCTCGGCCAGATCTACGTCGGGAGCACCCCGGTGTCCCTGGACCGCCTGGCCGGGGCGGTCACCGAGGAGCGCCGGCATCACCCCGACAAGGCCATCTTCCTCAAGGGGGACACCCGCATCGACTATGGCCAGGCCCGCCGGGTCATGGAGGCCCTGCATCGGGTGGGCGTGGAGCAGATCCAGCTCGGCACCGAGGAGGAGGCGAGCTCCCGATGAGCTTCGGCGCCAGCTCGGGACCTGGGCGCCGCCCCTCGAGCGAGATCAACGTGACCCCGCTCATCGACATCGTGCTGGTGCTGCTGATCGTCTTCATGGTCATGACGCCCGTGATGCTCAAGCAGCTGGTGGCCGCGGTCCCCCGCAAGGCGGTCGACGAGCGGCCCGAGCCGCCCGGCGCGGCTCCGCTGGTGCTGCGCCTCGATCGCGAGGGGAACGTCTCCCTGTCGGGCGAGCCGGTGGCGCTCCCGGGCCTCGCGGCCCGGGTGGCCGAACGCCTGGCGCACGATCGGCGCAAGCTGGTCTTCTTCGACATCGACGACGGCGCCAACTACGGCCATGCGGTGAAGGTCATGGATCTGTGCAAGGGGGCCGGGGCGAAGACCCTGGGAATCGTCACCAGGGACTGAGCGCCCCGACATGGATGCCGGCGGATGCCGGCCGAGCGTCGATCCCCAGAACCGAAAACTTACGTGCCGCGCCCGACGGGTATACGATTGCCGGTGCCGGGATTGTGCCTTCAAGTTTCCGTCCGCCGAGGAGAAGAGGAGAATTCGATGCGCAGGATGATGCCCAGCTTGGGATTCGCGGGGTTCACGCTGAGCTTGGCGAGCACCATCGCCTGGACGGGGTGCCAGCCCTCCAACGACGTCCCCGCGGGGGCCCCGCTCCTGCTGAGCTTCACCGCGACAGCCCCGGACGGCACCGCGCTGGTCTTCGACGGTGCCGTCGCCACCGGGGCCGGCTCGCCCCTCTCGCACTTCCTGGCCCTCTTCGATCGCTTGCTCGATCCCACCCAGCTCTCGGCCCTGGACGGGGACGGCGGAATCTTGCCCCAAGGCGACGTGGTACGGGTCACCTCGACCCCGGCGGTGGATCCCCTCACGGTGCAGGCCACCTA
>Ga0265329_10000140_pt1 | contig 34889 bp, 27 predicted proteins | sample 41627metaG_FD_202091 | JGI IMG/M metagenome (GOLD analysis project Ga0265329, IMG submission 202091) | Rhizosphere microbial communities from Carex aquatilis grown in University of Washington, Seatle, WA, United States - 4-16-27 metaG | ecosystem: Host-associated > Plants > Roots > Rhizosphere...
TGGTTGAAACGCCGCGCGGTTATCGAACCCATCATCGGTCATGCCAAAAACGATGGCCTGCTCGGACGAAACTGGCTCAAGGGCCGCACCGGAGACCGCTCGAACACCCTGCTGGCCGCCGCCGGCTTCAACCTCCGGCAACTACTCCGCTTCCTGCAACGTGCCCCTTATTTTCTGCGCGCCTTTTTCCGTCTGCTACTGGTCTACTTCCGTGCCATTTCATCACTTCCCGCTGAGCTATCCACCGAAAACTAATTCTTAACGGCGGACTTCAGCCCCGACAAATCCTTGCTCGGTCAGGGGTTTTAACCCCTGAAGCTTCAGGGGCTAAAGCCCGCTCTCAAAGTGATCTTGCATGTCCGAGCTGAAGCTCGGACCTCCTACAAAACCTCGAACCCCCTACGAACAAAAGACCCCAGGACTTAAGACCCTCGTGTTTTGCAATGCGTAGCGTTATGGTTTCAGCCCTAAAGCCAGCGCTGGGTTTATTTTTGCCATCATGTTGATGTCGTCCACGGAAATTCCCTGCTTGTGCAGCGCGATCATGAAGTTTAGCAGGGCCTGGGGGTGATAGTACTTCGGAGCGTTGGGTCCTGCGCCGCCGAAATCCGATCCCAGCAGGCAATACTTCGGACCTACCGTCTTGATGCTGTTCGCGTACACCTCGATCGTGCGTTGCGGAGTCTTTCCAATCACGCTGTTGTAGACGAATTCCAGATAGGCGCCATCGGCGGCGGCCTGCTTCAATTGTTCTGGCGTCATATTGACGAAGATGCCCGTCGGGTTGGTGGCTACGATGTGCTTCACGCCGCGCGCGTGGGCCTCGTGGATGATCATGGCCGCTTCGTCGCCTGAGATGTGCCCGGTCTCGAGCACCAGGTCGGGATGCTTGGCGATAAAGTCTATGACCTCAAGCACTTCCGGGACTATGTGGCCGTCTTTGGTGACTGCGACATAGGGCCGGTTCTCCTGCAGCTTCGTTACAAAGCTCTGGGAGTCCATGGTGGGCATCCAGACCACCTTGCCGACGCCGCCCTTCATCGCGGCCATGTGCTGCACGGCCTCAAGGTTGATGCCGCCGACGGAGCGATTCAGAACGACGCCGCCGAAGACTTCCAGGCCGGGGACGTGCCTGCGGACCTCGTAGGCAAGCGCGGCGGTCGAGTCCCAATGATTCTTCAGCACAATGCCACGCATGCCGGCTTCCTTGGCGAGTTGCGCCACGTCGTCGGCATCGATCGAGCGGTCCATGCTGTCCGGGGAGCTGTGGACGCGGAAGTCGAATGCGCCTTTCAGATTGATGTCCGAGTCGGACTGGGCGTGCGCGGACGCGGCCAAAAGAAACAAGCAGACCGACGCAAAGGCAAGGTGTTTGATCACAAGGCGCGAAAGTTTTGAGAGCATCGTGGTTCTCCTGTTGGGACTTCGTATCATACATCTTAGGGAAAAGCAAAAGGGCCGCATTACGCGGCCCTTTTGTGTTGGTTGACGATCGTTGGATCGGTTTAGAAAATATACTTCAGCGAGAATTGGATCAAGCGCGGGTTCACGCTCGTCGTTGTGATTTGTCCGAAGCCAGCCGTGCTTACATCGACGCTCGACGGGTCGGAAAACTGCGGATGGTTGAACGCGTTGAACATATCCGCGCGGAACAGCAAGCTGGCATTCTCGTGAAGTCCTCCAACAATCGTCGATTTGGAGATGGAGATGTCGAAGTTGAACTGTCCTGGCCCAGTAACCGTGCCGTAGCCGGAGTTTCCCCAGCCGAAGGCGTTGCCAACGGCATTGGGAACAAGTCCATTACCGTTGCCGGCTAACCCTGCACCAATGTTCGCAAATGCGTTCGCGTCAAATGCCGCCCTGTTAAACCAGCCGTTGCACTTTGTCGTATCACCGCATCCGATGCGATTCTGGTCGTTACCCCCCGCCGTACTGGGCTCATTGTATCTGGTCATTCCGGGAAGAAGAATGGCAGTCGACAGCGGGCGAGCTCCGGGACCAAATCCATAGGCCGTCCCTCCACGTGAATCGACAGGTGTCAGAACGTCTCCCGTCTGTATGATGGTTACGCCACCAACGCTCCAGCCGTTCACTGCCTTGGCAACCAGACCCTGGTGCTGGCCCGTCGGTATGGTCCAGTTGTAGTTAATGGAGAGGCGCTGAGGGCGGTAGAAGCCGTTCAGTCCGTAATGGGGTGTATAGAAGCTGTCGTAGTTCAAGTAATAAGCGTTGCTGATCGACTTGTTAAAGCTGTAGGCCGCCTGGAGGCTGAGTCCATGCGACAACTGCTTTCTCACAGTCGCCTGAAGGCTGTTGAACTTGGACCACGTGTTGGTTTCGTCGCTGAACAGCCCGCCGGCACTATAGCCCAGATAGGGCACGCGCAAATTCACGTTTGCCACCGAGTTCGTAGTTTGCCCTAAAATCGGATTTGACGGGCTTGCCAGCTTGGCCTCATTAAACTCCTGTTCCGTGAAATTGCTCTGGGGGAACAAATGGTACGCATAGCTCCCAACGTATCCCAGGTCGAGCACCCAGCCCGGCAGAAATTCATACTGGAGGGACAGGTTGTATTGATTGGTTGTAGGCACGGGCAGGTAAGGTCCCACTGGCCCAGAGAGTGAAAGGTTTGAGCTTTCCGTGGTTGACGTCGTCCCTGCCGGGTTTGCCCACCGAATGCTCGCAATGGGCCATCCCAACGCGTAAGGGCCGGCGGGATAGGGTTGACTAAAGCTGGAAGCGGCAGTGGCCGAACCCATCGCCCCGAGAGTGCTGGAGTAGGGGGGGTTGCCGCTACTCCTGCCCGTGAAAGAATAACCCAAACGGTCGTAGAAGATGCCGAATCCGACGCGGACCACAAACTTGTCAGAGGAAAAAGGCTTCCAGGCTACACCAACACGCGGAGCAAAGGCATCCTTGGGAAAACTGGCGATGCCGCCCCATGGACTCTGCGATATGCCACCCACCGGCGGCGCGGTATAATTCGCAGGGTTGTAATTGTTAGCCGTTACATACGAATCGAGCGAACCAGCAGAGCAAGCCGCCCCTCCCGCAATGATGAAACCGGTCGGGACCGGGCAAGTGGGCGCGTTTCCGAGCGTGCCTCCCAGAGAAACCGGAATGTTCCCGGCGCCACCCAGCAAGGGAATCCATGTGTTGGTGTTCTTGCCGTTAATTTCGACGGGCCAACCGTCATACTCCCAACGGACGCCAAGGTTCACGGTGAGATTTCGATTGACTTTAATGTCGTCCTGAGCGAACCAATCAATGACGCTATCCCGGAAGTTCTGCTGGAGGCCAGTCGGACCCGCGAACCCGCTCGTCCCTGTGCTGGTTAAATTGCTAAGGCTGCCGCTGCCGTTGAGGTAAGTCACGCCTGGCGTGGGAACAAAGCCGTTGGTGCTCGGCTCCGTCGCACAGTTCGCAGGGTTAATGTTGGATGGGCACACACCCGGCAGACCGATGAGAAAGTCATTGTAATCCTGGAAGTTCAGCGATCCGAGGGAGGTTTTTAATGCAATCTGGTTCACCCGGTCGCGCTCAAATTCAAATCCGGCGCGAACGGTGTGCTTTCCATGCGACCAGGAAATATTGTCCGCGGCAACCCATGCGCCGGTCTTGACAAAATTCGCCAGATTGTTGCCGGCGCCAAATTGCACTTTGGGATTGGTGATATTGATTGTGTCGAGAGCGGGTTCCCCTGGGATGATATTGGCAATTCCGACTTGCGCGTTGGTGAAGGGAATCAGCTGAGTCGGAGTCGCTTTGACCGTCTGTAAGGAAAACCGCGCTTCGTTGACGACATTGTTGGTAAGCAGGGAAGTGAGCCGGAGTGTGTCGTACATGGCGGGGAAATCGGTCAACCCCGGGGCACCGGGCAGACAGGCCGTAATGGTTCCGGCCGCATTGGCGCCGCCTCCTGAGCCCGCGCAGGACATGGTGATGGCCGCCGGATCGTCCGACCAAAAGTAACGGAACGACAGGGTATTCTTGGAGGTCATCACGTAGTCAAAGTTGCCGATCACCTGATGCTCAGTAAAGTGAACCGGAAAGCTTTCAGCAATCGTCGCATTCGCACCGTTTCCATTGGCAGCGGTGCATCCGGATGGCGGGCAGGAACTGGGAATGAAGTAGCTCCCGTTAAACGGTAACCGGAGAATCGCCAAGGCCACCGGATTGATGTTTGACCCGTCACAGGCAACCTGAGTCCCACCTGCTTGCGTAGAGATGTTTGTTTTAAAACTATTGCCGCAGATACCGGCCGGGCTGAACGCCTGCCCCAGCGCATTCTGGAAAGAGGCATCATTGCGATTCGAGTCAGGGGTGGCGATGGTGGTTATGCTCCCTGTGGTCTTGTCCCACACTGTCGGGATCCCCGCCACACCGGGGGTGGCATATCCTTGCGTCGCCGCGCCGTTGATCTGCCGGGTTTCCTGCTCCGAGACAAAGAAAAATAGCTTGTCCTTCTTGATCGGCCCGCCAAAAGATCCGCCAAACTGATTCTGGTTCAGCTCCGGCCGGGTGGTCGGATTGGGCGCCGGATTCTGCGGGCGGAAGAAGTCGTTGGCGTTCAGAGCCGTATTGCGGAAGAATTCAAACGCAGTGCCGTGATATTCACTCGTGCCAGACTTGGTGACGACGTTCACGTTCGCGCCGGGGTTGCGGCCGTACGAGGCGTCGTACATCGAGGTCTGGATCTTGAATTCCGCAACGGCGTCCGGATTCACAATCGCCATTCCGGGATTGTTGCCGGAATCGGCAGTGCGATTGGTGGCGGCGTAACTGTTGATTGATGCTCCGTCCTGCGAGTAATTGTTCTGAGACGGTCCGGCGCCGTTCACCATGACGTCCTGCGAACCTCGTCCCAGAGTGATGGCATTGAACACGGTAACGTTCACGCCGGCGGAGAGGCCAATCAGGTTCGTGTAATTGCGGGTCGTCAAGGGAATGTCGGTGACCGTTTTGGAATCCACGACGGTGCCGTTCGCGGCAGAGGTGGTCTGGAGCAATTCCGCCTGAGTGGTAACCTCGACCGAGGTAACCTGGCTGCCGACCGTCAATGCTTGATTGATCGTCGGTGTCTCCGTCACGTTGACAGTGACGGACGGAACGGTCACCGTTCCGAAGCCCGCCGCTTCAAATTTGATGGAATAATTGCCGGGCGCCAGGAAGCCGACGGTGTACGCGCCAGAGCTGCCGGTCGTTGCAGTGCGCGCCTGCCCGGTCTCAAGACTCGTGACTGTGACTGTCGCGTTCGGAACCACGGCGCCTGAGGCGTCGGTTACGGTTCCGGTGACTGCGCCGGTGGTGGCCGATTGGGCCATCAGAGCGGGAGAAAATGTCAGTGAGAGAAAAGCCAGAGCAAGAATGCTCAGGACAAGCTTATGCCAGGACTTCAAAGTCATTCCGGTCATGCACACCCTCCAATTCAAATTTGAAACACCCCGTACCCAACATAGGCCTACGTCCAGCTGTTTCCAAAAAGACAATGTTTTCCAGCGACACGTAGACGATATCTAGAGTAAGGGTTTACTCCGAATAAGGCCTAGTGTCAATCCTTAATTTGTCTTTAATTCGTCAATTAACGCGGATTGAATAAGGGGTGGAACCCTGTGGGGAGAAAAGGAAGTGGTGCCAAATAGATATGAGAATTGGTATCTACTTGATGTCACATCTGTTGGCATAAATCGGCAGATCGATTCCATCGGAGGCGCATTTTGGAAACTAGTGCGCAAAACCTTTCCTAAAGCTCTACTTCCCTCCGGATTTTGCAGGTCCGCCAGCGTTCGCCAGGTAGAAGTAGCCGACCTTGTTGTTCGGTGACGTGCCGTACCACATCCGGCCTTGCGAATCGCGGAAGAATTCGCGGCCGCAATTTTCATAGTGCGGGAACGGGTACTCGGTCACCTTGCCGGTTTTGGGATCGAAGCGTCCCAGTTCGTCCATATTGTGGGAGTCGTACCAGATGTTGCCGTCGGCATCCACACCCATTCCGTAGGGGCTCGGATCGGGGCCGGGGAGCTGATATTCCTTGACTGCCTGCGTCTTGGGATCGAACTGAAGCATCTTTCCCGCGTTGAACTCGCCTGAATAGATCATGCCGTCGGCGCCGATTTCGAGGCGGCGAGGATAAGAGTCCGTGGTGAGGGCGGTCCACTGCGTCACTTTCATTGTCTTGCCATCGACCTTGCCGATTTTGTTGACGACGGGAGCGGCGAACCAGACGTCTCCATTTTTATCTGCCTTTACGTCATAGACGGCAGGGACTTCAGGGAAGTAAGTAAATTTCAAGGTCTCCGGATCGAACTTGGTCAGCGGCGTGCCACTGGACCAGACGTTGCCGCTGGGGTCCAGGCGAAGCGTGTGCTTCGATCCACGCCCTTTAATTCCCTGATCGCCGGAAGCAAACGGGTCCTGATATTCGGTAATCTTCTGGGTTTTGGAATCCCATTTTCCCAAGATGTTCGGACCTTGCTCGGCGAACCAGACCGAACCATCGGGACCGGGTACAGCGGAATGAATTCCAGCGGTACCGATATAACCGGCGGTGAAATCCTTCATCTCGCCGGTTTGCGAATCCAGGCGCGTAATTTTATTCGCCGATCCGGAATTCGGAATCCACAAGTAACCGTCTTTATCAGGAGCGGCGCTGAAGGGCATGCGGCTTGGGCCGGGCATGTCATATTCCACGTAAACGATATTCATCGCGTCGCTGGTGAAGGGGTGAAGGGTTGCCTTGTATCCGGGCATGTCGGTGGGGGATTTCGGCAGGACCGACTCAGGACCGAACAGCTTGGTCAGGTATGTTGCGATGTCGTCAGCATCCTGATCCTTTAGGTTTGCCAGGGCGTAGTGCTCGGCGGTGCGCATGTACTCGACGCGGTCGCGCCAGCCGTCGGCATCGCGCGTGACCGAAGCCATGCGGCTCTGGAATTGATGGCAGATCGAGCAGCGGTCAAAAATCAGCTCCTTGCCGCGCGCTTCCGGCCAGAGCGCTTTGGCCTGGTAGAAGTGAATTTGATTCCAGCGGACGGCGGCGGTTTGCAGAGCAAAATCGAAGGATGTGTTTTGATCGGCTGTGAGACTTACGCCTGCGCGAGGCTCGGCGCGATAGCCGGTGGCCACGATCTGCACGCTATATTCTCCAGCGGGCAATTTTTCGATCCTGTATTGGCCCTGGCTGTTGGAAAGGACGATGAACGTCATCCGGGTCTTCGCGTTGTGGGCCTCGACGAATGCGCCTTGAAACGGGGCGCTGTCCGGACCCTTTATGGTTCCAGTAATCGTGGCTCCGAAACAGACGACGTCGAAAAAAAGGATCAGGCTGATGAGTGCGAGGAATCTGGATTGTGCGCGCACGACAACTCCTTCTTGTACTGCTTTCACAGGGATCGGAGAAAGTTTCTTGGGACATTCTAGATTATTTTTTGTTTTTTGGCTTGTGAATTTGGATTTTTTGCATTGCCCAAAGGCCAACTTTAAGCCTTCACGGTGCAATCGCGTTGTATAATCAGTGGTGGCGGGCAAGCCGGGTGATCGCTGGGCCGGCCTTTGCACGAGGGCAGGCCGGGAGGAAAGTCCGGACACCGTAGTCTTCCACGCACGACGCCGGGGACGAAAGTCTTCGGCGGAATGCGCCTCAGACTAAAGGGCAACGCGCCTGGTAACGCCAGGGGACTGAATGTGCGAGGCGAGTGCAAGCGAGCCGCGTGGATTCGGCCACGGATAGTGCCACAGAAAATAAACCGCCGGTGCGATTCACCTCGGTGGCCGGCTGGAGGAAAACCTTCAGCAGGTCTTACGGGTGGGAACGTATGGTAAGGGTGAAACGGTGGGGTAAGAGCCCACCGCGTTCCGAGCAATCGGAACGGCAAGGCAAACCCCGCGTGGTGCAAGGCCAAATAGGAGGGGAGAGCCGGCCCGGCTCGTCAGGGCCCTCGGGTAGGCTGCTGGAGTCCAGGTGCGAACCTGGACCTAGAGGAATGATCGCCACGATGCGCGAGCCTAACGGTTCAGGCGTCGAACAAAATCCGGCTTACAGGCTTGCCCGCCAATTTTCTTTGTGTTTTGTAAGGCCACTTCTCTTAAATTGAGGTTCACTGCCAGGCGATTCCTTTCGCAAGAGCTGCTCAGACCGAAAAAATAAACTCCTCGTACTCCATATTCTTTGAGGCAATCATTTCCAGAAGCATTTTTCCAGCGGCTTCCATTCCTGCGTGCCAGTCGGGATGGCGGCGCTCTTCGGCGAGGAGCTGGCTGTAAACACCCTCGAATAGATCGACTTGCTTGCGGTCCGGGACACGGCGGCTGGAGTGGTAGCCAACGATCCGGTCGAAGTCGTCGAAGGTGGGCGTGACGTGCGCGAAGACCCAGTAGTGGTCGCCGTTTCTGGACATATTTTTGACGTAGGCGAAGATCTCCTTGCGCGCTTCGATGGTATCCCAGAGGAGTTTGAAGACGCAGCGCGGCATGTCCGGGTGGCGGATGATGCTGTGGGGCTGGCCGAGGAGTTCTTCTTCGGTGTAGCCCGCGATGGTTATGAAGGTGTGATTGGCGTAGGTGATGCGCCCTTTCAGGTCTGTCTTGCTGACGATGATTTCCTCTTCCGGAAAAAATCGCTCCACTCCGGTAGGCGTTATGGAAGTCTCGCGCATTCGCACTACACTCCCTTTCGATTCCGGCGCATCATGCAGTTCTGGTGTTGCGTTCCATCACCGCGCGTTCGATGGTGGCGGAGATTTCCTGCATTTGACCGATAGTCTTGTTCATGGTGTCGATAGCGGTGGCGGTGCGGCCAACTTGTTCGCGGATCGCGGCGATTTCGCGGGAAATGCCCTCGGTGGCGGCTGCGGTTTGTTGCGCCAGCGCCTTGACTTCCTGCGCCACGACTTCGAATCCGCGTCCGGCTTCTCCCGCGCGTCCGGCTTCGATCCGGGCATTGAATGCCAGTAGTTTGGTTTGCCAGGCGATTTGAGAGATCGATTTCACGACGTCGCCGATTCGTTCGGAGGCCTCATTGAGCTGCTGGACGGCAGTGATGGATTCGGTTGCCTCGCGAGCCGCGCCCTGTGCGATGGTGGCGGAGTTGGAAACGAGTGTTTCCACTTCCTTTAGTGAGGCGGCGTTGCGCGCCATCTTTTCATTGGCGTCGTTAATCAGCTGAGATTTGTGGCGAAACGTGCCGCGCATGCCGCGCAGCAAGACGCGGCGAAAGAATTTTCCCTGGCCGGCGTGTTCCAGTGCGGCTCCGGCTTCGCGAAGGAATGCGTCGGTCATGTCCAGCAGATGGTTGATCGAACGCGCCACTTTCCGGAGTTTTTCGGAGCCGTCACAATGAAGAAGACGCGCTTCGAGGTTTCCCTCGGCCGCCTCGGAAGTAATGTCGATGACGCGATCGAGGATGCCGCGATAGAGTTCGACTTCGGCTTCCAGGTCAGCCCTCGACCTGGTCTCGTTTTGTTTTTCGTCGATCAGGATTGCCTTACGAATGCTGCCGACGTCCGAAAGTTTCTGCTGGGCAATGCTGAGTGGCATTTCCGGCTATTCCCCTCCTTTGCTAGAGTTTGGCGATCTTGTTGGCGACTTCGGTGGCTTTGGCCGGATCCATAATTAGCGCAGCGGAGGAGGCGACCCATTTTGCCAACTCCGCAAGGTGCGACGGAGTCAGGTCTCCGACATCGACTTTTAAATGCCCTTTGCACTGCCTCGATAAGAAGGATTCGGTCGCCGGACCGAAGTACGGTTTGCTGACGGCGATTACTTTTTCGGCTAGTGCAGTCAATTGCCACCTCTCTCGACGCCAGCTTCCACGGGAATATTTTCGGCCTCGGAGCGGAAGAATTTCACGGCGGTGACCATACGTGAGAAGGAGTCCGCCAGGTCTCCGATTTCGTCGTCTGAGTAACGGCGAACGTTCATGTCCAAATTTCCCATGCTCACATTTTCCGCGACGTCTTTCAGATGCTGCACCGGGACGAGAATCGCACGGGAAAGTGTGAAGGCCATGGTCATGGCGAGAATCAAGCCGAGCAGCGAGGCTCCTGTCACCAGCGCAACGGACCTCTTGCTGGTGGATTCAATCTCCTCTTGTGAAGTCTGGCTGGCGTCGTGCCCGGCGAGTTCGCCGTCTTCGGCGCTTTCCCGCAGGTGTGTGGCGGCTTCCTCGTAGGCGTTGAGAGCGGCTTTGGCTGCCGGCGAGGAACCGTTGCTTTCGGCGTTTTTGACGATCGTATCCAGGGCCTGGGTATAATCCCCGGCGGCGACGGAAATCCGCTGGAATTTAGCGCGTTTTTCCTCGGTGGGCGCAATCTTCACGAGATTTGCGGTGAGGTTTTGAATCTCATTGACTTCAAAAGTGGCTTCATCGAGGTAGGTGTCCTTGGCTTGTTGCGCACCCATGGTTTTGATTCCGTTCAAGTAGTCGCGGACCTGGCTTTCCGCCTGCAGGGCATGGACCTGGACTTGGAGCGATTCGGAATTCAGGCGGTCTCCCACGCGTGTGGTCTGAAAAGCGCTTCGCCGCAGACTAAAAACCGAAAATGCGCCGATGCTTGCTACGCCGAGAATGACAATCAATAAACCACTGAATCCGCCAACGAGCTTGTTTCGAATTGTAGGTTTCATCGGATATTCGTCTCCATTTCCTTACAGGGGGTAGCCCGGTTCTCCCGGATTCTTTCCGTTTACGCGAATTACTTTTACCGAACCTCCGATTGCCGAGATTGAACTGATGTCCACGATGGCGATGGACCCGGCAGACCCCGCGACGAGTCGGGCGGAAGTTGCATCGGAATCCGCGGATTGCATTGTCATGGCTTCCTCTCCGCGAAACTCGGCGCTCATGATGTACCTGTGATATTCCGCGTCGCTGAGCCGCACGATGCTGGAAAGGGCGCATTGAAATACCTTGGAAGATGATCCCTGCGAGACCAGTGAGACAGCCTTGTGGTCCGGCCAAGCGCGCACATCCCCAATCAGCAGACGGCGCAATTGGGCAACGGAAAGGCTGTCTGTGGGATTGGATTTGTTGACGATGACCGCCAGACTGCCTGCAGGGCACTGGGCGCTGGCACAGGCGCAACCAGACAGGATCAGGATGAATAGCAGAGCGAACTTCTTAGCCATTTGAGCCGTCCTCTCCATGAGTGAATTGAAAACCGTTGAGTCGTGGAACATGGCCCTAAAACGTAAACGCCATTTGCATGTCCAGTCCGTTTTCCGGCTTAACGATGCCCTGGTAAAGGCGGTTGTACTGAATTTTGAGCGCGACATAGTCCGTGAAATCCATTCGCAAGCCCACGGAGTGGCTTTCGTAGCGCCCGGTGAAGATGGCTATAGGATCACCGGCGGCTACATTGACGTATTGGAACCGGTAGTATGGACGGTAGAAACCGAATTTTCGCGAAAGCTGCGTATAGCTTAACGGCGCGTGGAACGTGCGCGTCGAATGGTCAGCGTGGTCCGCTAGCAATACGATCTCGTTGAGCGATTCCCAGTTTGAGTTGTTATACACGGCGTAGAAGCTACCAATCGATTGATTTACATCGGGCATTCCCGCGGGAACAAGGCGATCCCGGTAGTAGGATCCGCCGACTTGCAGTCCGGGCAACCATTCGGGTTTGACGAATGCGGCCAGATTGAAGGCCTTGTGATTCTTGTCGGACAGGAAGTTTTGCGCGGGCTGGGCATTGGGATCGGAGGAACGTCCATTGGAAACTTCGGCGATCCAGTGGAGATTCAGCCGTCCGGTTCGGGGCACGAGGCCGGTGGTGGTGACGCCCACGCCGTGGACCGGCAGCAAGCCGCCGCTGTCTTCGAAGAAAACCATGAAGGGGCGGCCGGTGGCGGTCTGGAACCACGTTCCGTGGTGGAATGTGGTGTTGTAGTATCCGATTGACGTGTGATACCTGCCGCCGCTGATTTCGAAATAAGGACTGGGCTTGTAGGTGACCTGCAATCGTTCGATATCCAGACCCCATACATTGCTCGGATCGGAACCGATGATGACTTCACTTACAAAATTGATCTGCCGCGACAGTTTGGAGGAGAGGAAAAGATCGAATTCGCCAAATGAAAATGTGGTGTGAGTTGGCGCACCCAACGGGAATATCAACGCGTTGGAATCGGTTCCGAGTCCGAAATTGAAATCGGCGAAACCGCGAATTCTAAGCACGGGACCGCCCCCGGGTAGTTGCACCATGTGATCGTGGGCGTCTCCCGGCTCTTGCGGCTGAGCTGGTGCTGGAGCCGTGATAGCAGCTGTATCCGCGTGGGCCATTTCCGAGGGCGCAGGCGATACCGCCTCTTCCGGATTGGCTGGCGTAGTCTTTTTGGCGAGCTCCGCCTCCAGCTCTTTAATGCGCTCTTCATGCGCTTTCAATTGCGAAATGAGTTGATCGAACTGCTGCGCGGTGATAATTGCGGGCTGCGCCGATTCGAGTGATTTCTGTTGCGCACTTGCGGAGCCTGCGCAGGCCAGGACGGCAGCCAGAAGAAACGCGCACAATTTGGACGATGGCATTGTGTTTCATCCCCCCTTTTTCTTAATGGACCAATCGCTCTTCCGCCTTACTATCGGCAGTGAGCGTTGGCACTTTAAATGCTTTACGAGATGGCCCGGCTTCAGTCCGTGGGGGAATTAGGGCGGAATGAAGATCTAACATCTAAGAATGAATGATCAATGAAAGCCAAATCGGCTCGCCTTCGAAGGTGAGAGCCACGGTGACGCCATCGGAGGGCTCGAGCGTGGACATGGAATAGTCTCCGCCGGTGATCACGGTTGGCACCGACAACATGCAATGGTCCGCCAGAGTACTGACTTTCCCTTTGAAGTTACCTGCGATCATGTTGCACATTTCGCCCAGCGCGTCTTGCGCAGTGGAAAGGTTGGACGCGGCATCCCCGCCGAGCATTTGCGTGGCGAATCGTGCGGACATCAATCGGGAGCAGCGCAGCGTAGTCATTCCACAGAGTGCGCCGGCCATCCCCACCATGGCGGTCAACTCCCCCTGAGGTTCCTCAGAGGGCGACGCAATTATTTCCGGACGCACGCCCGCCATCATTTCGAAAACTTCCATCGCGGCGCATTCCATGATCGACTTCCAACTTGGATCAAAGAGCACGGAGATTTGTACTCCAGTTTTTGTCATGGTTTTCATGCGATACCTACCAGCAGCGGAGTCACGCGTTCCTTAACTTGTTCCGGGGTAAACGGTTTGCGGAGGTAGCCTTTCGCGCCGGCCGACAGTGCTTCCACGACACGGGCTTCGCTGCCTTCCGTGGTAATCATAATGACAGGGACGCCCTTGGCAGCGTCCAGCGTCGCAAGATTTTTCAGGAACTCGAGACCGTCCATGACCGGCATGTTGATGTCGCTGAGGATCATGTCCAGCGACCCTTTTTGGACTTCGACGAGGGCTTCGGCACCGTTGCTGGCTTCCAGGACTTCGGTGAGATCGAGGCCGGCCTGGCGGAGCGCGCGCTCGATAATTTTTCGCATTACGGATGAATCGTCGACGATCAGAACTTTAAGTTTCTTCACATTTAATCTCCCGTATTAAATCGATTTTAATGTTCGTGTGCCGCCCGGTTGATGGACCGAATCGACCTATAGAAGTACTCCTCAGTGCGGAAGCGCGTCTTTTGCAAAAATCGCATCGACTAGGGCCTGGACCTGGACGGCGTGTTCGTCCAGTTCAAAACTGAAACGCGCCATGTCGAAGTCCGCAGCAACCGGGTATTTTTTTTGAAGCATTTGCCAGGAAGGCTCGGAAGCGAGATCGAACTCGCGAGCTTCGTAGTAGCCGTAGCCTATTCCTCGCAGCCGGCAGAGCAGGTCCGACAGATTAATCACGCACGCGACTTCCGCGTCTGGACCTTCCTGCACTGGATCGTGGTGAAACTCGATGGCCGAGGTAATGTCCGCGGGCAGTTTCCAGATCTCAGCGAGAATTCTTCCGCTATCGCAATGAGTAAATCCGAGAATTCTCTGCTCCACTTCGCAGAGAGGCGTTTCCGATACTTCGGCCTGTTTAAGGACTTGTGTGAACTCGTCGCGAAAGAGCAGGGAATTGACAAGGATTCCAATGTCGTGCAGCAGTCCTGCGAGATAAAACTTTTCCACATTCTTAATGCCCAGGCGCTGGGCGAGATGCTGGCTGACCATCGCGGTCCCCAGGGCGTGTCGCCAGAATGTCGGCGGCGCCATGCCGTCCACTGCGTTTGAGAAAATCCCCGGAAGACTGCAGGAGTAGACCACGTCCCGAATTCGCCAGATCCCGAGAGACAAGACCGCTCTTTTTACGGAATCTACCTGCACCCTGCCCGCGAAAAGCGCGGAATTTGCCGTTCGCAGACATTGTGCGGCCAATGACTTGTCATAGGAAATCAACTCGACAATGCGCTGAATGCTTCCGTCCGACGGGGGCGCGTTGAGGCATTCCGCCAAAGAGCTAAGGATGGATGGCATCGCGGGAATGTTCCCGAGTTCGGTTACCTTCCGGTGCAACAGCGTGCTTGCGGCGGGATTCATTTTGCGACTCCAATCTCTTCTCCCGGCGCCGGTTTGTGATATCCGGTGGCGCCTGGAAAATGGACCAGCCGGAACTGGTCGTAAATTCCGAATAGCGTTTCGCACTCTCCGAGGAAAAAATAGCCTCCGGACATCAGACCGTTGTAGAAGTGATCGACGGTGCGCCTCTTTGCAGCACCGTCGAAATAGATCAAAACATTGCAGCAGAAAATCACGTCGAAACCCTTCATGAAAAGCATCTTGGTTTGATCCTGCAGATTCAGGCGGTCAAACTTGACGCCGGCGCGCACTTCGTCGTTCACCCGGTAGAGCGCGCCCTCCTGCGTGAAATATTTCTGGCGCCGTTCCGGGCTCAGATTGCGAACGGCATACTCCGCATAGAGGCCTTCCTTGCATTTCGCGAGTGAGTTGTCATTTAAATCCGTCGCCAGAATTTCGAACGTCCAGCCTTTGAGTTTTTGGGCCACCTGTTCGAGCAGAAGAATGGAAAGCGTATAGGACTCTTCGCCGGTCGAGCAGCCCGCACTCCAAATGCGAATCTTCTTGATGACTTGTTTTGCGCTTAATGACGCGAGCTTCGGCACGATAATTTTGTTCAGTGCTTCCAATTGCGACTGGCTACGGAAGAAATAGGTCTCACCAATGGTGATCTCATTGAGCAGACTTCGCATTTCCGCGTCGCGATTCGGGCGCGTGGTAAGAGCATCGAGATAGTCGGAGAATGTCCTTGAATTGATGGCTTTCATTCGCCGCCGAGAACGGGTTGCCAGTAAATAGAATTTGTTCTCCGGATGGTAGATCCCCGACAGGCGATAGATCAGGTCGCGCAGCTTGATTAAAGCCGGATCGGACAGATCGGCATCGATGGACTCTTGAACCTGCGCTGCGAGTGTGTCCAGGGCCATGGGAATCAGTTCCTTGTATCGCGGGGCCCTGCCATCGAGGCCACGGTTAAAGTGCGCTTCATTGCAACGCGACGGACAATCTCTCCGGCCACCGATGTGAGCGGGTAAACAGCGTTGGCAAGGCCAGCGGCCACCACTTGCCCCGGCATTCCCCAAACGACCGAGCTTTTCTCATCCTGCGCCAATACCTGACCGCCTCTTTCACGAATGTGCCGAGCGCCAATGACGCCGTCCGATCCCATTCCGGTCAAAACCACGGACAGCGCATTGGGTCCGTAAACCTTCGCAACCGATCGAAACAGAGGATCGACCGCGGGCCGGCAGGAGTTCTCTGGGGGATCCTGATTGGTTGCCAGCCGCACGGAAGTGCCCTGGCGTTCTACAGTCATGTGAAAGTCACCCGGTGCAATCCACGCTTCGCCGGCTTTCAAGATTTCGCCGGCTTTGCCTTCCTGGACATTCAGAGACGAGCGTTCGGTCAGCCGTGCGGCCAGAAGGCGGGTAAACACGGGAGGCATGTGCTGAACGATGACGATGGGCACGGGGAAGTCTTTGGGAATCGCAGGGATCAATTCGGCCAAGGCGTTCGGTCCCCCGGTGGATGTCCCAATCGCCAACACATCGATCTGGGGATATTCAAAACTTTGCAGCGATTTTGTGGGCTGCCACTTTGGTGAGGGCGGTACTCCATGAGCCTGCGTGGGCACTTGCGATGGGCAGAGTGCCTTGACCTTCGGAATCAGTTGCTCGCGTATTTGATGGAGTGTGACTTCCAGGCTTCCCGTATTGCTGGGTTTTGTGACGTAGTCGCTGGCGCCCTGAGCGAGGGCGTCCAGAGTGGTCGCCGCTCCTCGTTCGGTGAGCGTGCTGAACATGATGACGGGAAGTTTGGGATAAATTTTCCGAATGGCGACAAGCGTCTCGATGCCGTTCATGATTGGCATTTCGATGTCCAGCGTTACGATATCCGGATTGACCTGCGTGATTTTGCTGAGCGCGATCTGGCCGTTGGCGGCTGTCCCAACGACCTCTATCCCCGCGTCCGAAGCGAGTCCTTCGCTTAGCACTTTTCGGATGACCGAGGAGTCATCCACGATCAGGATTCGAATCGGCGGCATAGAGTTTGGCTCGTTTTTGCTTTAGTACTTAAACTGGTCCACAAGTTCCCGGAGTTCCGACGACATCTCCGTGAGTTGCGTGGCGGCCCTTTGCGAATCCCCAGCGCCCTGCGCGGTGTTCTTCGCCGCTTCCGCCACACCGACGATGTTCTTGGCGATTTCTCCTGCGCCTTTCGCTGCTTCGGTGACGTTGCGGGTCATTTCGTTGGTGGTGGCGTCCTGCTCCTCGACGGCCGTGGCGATGGAATTGGAGATATCGTTGACTTGATTGATGATCTTGCTGATGGCGGCAATGGCGTCCACCGCGCCTTTAGTGTCTGTCTGGATGGCTTCGATCTTGCGGCTGATGTCCTCCGTAGCTTTGGCGGTTTCCTTGGCCAGTTCCTTCACTTCATTGGCTACGACCGCGAAGCCTTTGCCTGCTTCACCGGCGCGCGCAGCTTCGATCGTTGCGTTCAAAGCGAGCAGATTCGTCTGCTGTGCGATGGAAGTGATGACTTTGATGACCTGTCCGATTTCCGTGCTGGAATCTCCGAGTTTGCTGACGGTTATGTTGGTTGCCTGCGCGACTTTTACCGCTTCGGAGGCAAACTTCGCGGATTCGGTTGTGTTCTTGGCGATCTCCTTGATGGTGGCGCTCATTTCCTCGGTCGAAGTTGCAACGGTTTGTAGATTGCGGCTCACTTCTTCTGAGGCGGCAGAAACCACTCCAGCCTGCGCGGAGGTTTCCTCGGCGTTCGCGCTCATCTGCTGGCTGTTCGCGTTGAGCTCTTCCGAGGAAGTGGATAGTGTCGTTGCGGTTTGGCCGATTCTGGCGATGCTGGCACGCAGGTTCGTAAGAAGTTGCGACAAGCCTTCGCCCATTTTGCCGATCGCGTCTTCGCCGCTCACGGTGACCGCCTGCGTCAAATCGCCTTTGGAAGCAGCCGAAACAGTAACCAGGATCGACTCGACCTTCCGCTGTAAATCGTCATTGGCTGCCTTTTGTTCTGTAATGTCGTTGCTGATTTCCAGCAGTTTGCCCACACGGTTCATTTCATCTTTGATGGGTGCATACACTGCCTGGACCCATACTTCGCGCCCAGCTTTCGTAATTCTCTTGAATGAATTGTTGCAGGATTTGCCGGCATTCAAATCACTCCAGAAGCGGGCGTAGCTGTCCGACCTTGCGTCAACTGGGTCGACAAACATACGCTGATGCTTGCCGACAATCTCTTCGAGCTTGTAGCCCATCAGCTTAAGGAAGTTTTCATTTGTTTTTAATACGTTGCCGACCGTGTCATATTCCGCGTAACACGACGTCTCATTAATCGCGCCGATTACGCCTCTCATGTCTTGTCGCTCGATTTCGGCAGCGGTTATGTCATAGCGCACGCCGATGTATTTTATCGGCTTGCCGTTTTCTCCGAGAACCGGAGCGATCACCGCGTCCACGTAGTAGGGGTTCCCGTCTTTCGCCCGATTCTTGATGACGCCGCGGAACGTTTTTCCGCGTCCGATGGTGGCCCAAAGCTCCTTGAACACTTCCTTGGGCATATCGGGATGGCGCGTGGTGCTATGGGGATGGCCAATTAATTCATCGCGACTGTATTTCGAGATCTCAATGAACTTTTCGTTGATGCTGACAATGTCGCCCTTCAGGTCTGATTCGGAAACGATGCTGGTGAGGTTGGTGATGTCAGCGCGCACGCGAAGTTCGTTGGCTTCTTCGGCCAGTTTGTGCTGTTCGGTGACGTCGGTTGCGAAGGCAATTACTTTGATTGGGTTCCCGCTGGAGTCTGGAATCGGATTGTAGGAGGCTTGCAGCCAGACCCCTCGACCGTCCTTGGCGAGAAGCTTGTATTCGCCAGTTTCGGATTCTCCACGATTCAGTTTGGCCCAAATGGCTTTGTACTGCGGACTGTTGCGTGTCCCATCGTCGACAAACTTGCTGTAATTGGTGCCTTTGATTTCGTTCAGTGTGGAGCCCATGATTTGCAGGAAGTTGTCATTGGCATTCAGTACCGTGCCGTCTAATTGAAGCTCGATGACCGCATGGGTCCTGCCGATGGCCGCCAGTTGAGCCATCAACTCATCCTTCTCGCGCGAGTCATCGCTTGCGGACCCATTGTCAAAAGTTCCTTCGACTGTCGCGGGATCCAGAGCCGCTGCGGTGCGCTCCATTACGCCGTCCACGACGTCGGGGGACACATTCAATTCACTCAGAGTGACTGCGAGGTGAGTTGCAGCCCGGTCCAACTGGTGAGGGTCGCGAAGCAAGTCGGCATGGGCGGGCGTGGTTTCGCGATTTTTGGAATCGACTGGACCGCCGAGGGCCTCGGTCAAAAAGTGAACTTGCCGCTGCTTTAGTGAGGCAAGATTGGCGCGGCTGAAAGAGGATTTCAGATCGGGATCGGCCACGACCTTTTTATAGAATTTGTCGACTACCGCGGCGATGGTTGCTTTCCCGCCCAACTGCGCATAGAGCGAATCGGTCCTGCGGATGACCGGTGTTCTAGTTGCCATTGTGACTCCTTTTGTCCATGTCAATTTCTACTCCGGCGAGCGTCGCCTCGCTTTCGGTTCCGTTCACGGCTTTCTCCGTATCGAGTATCAACAAGAGTTGATTCGGCAGTTTATGCACGCCCAGAACGAGCTCCCGCGATACACTCTGTAATGTCTCGGGGGGCCGTTCGAACGTCTCTTCCTGAACCTCGAGGACATCGCCGATTTCATCGACGAGCAGGCTCACCGCGCCGTCTGCCGTGCGAACTACGACATTCATGGGCAATTGATTGTCGGGACGGTCAGGGGCGTTCAATCGGCGGCGGAGGTCGATCGCAACAACGATTTGTCCGCGCAGATTGATCAATCCTCGAATGACCCGGTGCACCAGCGGAACGCGCGTCATCTCCTGGTAGCGGATCACTTCCTGCACTTGTTGTACCGGCACGCCAAAGAATTGGCCGTCGACATAGAAAGTGCAGAATTGTTGTGCGTTCGCCAATATCGTTACCCCCGGAGTGCTTCTTGTTTCTCAAAAAAGTCCGGATTAGCGCTGCGGACCAGGCCGCGAACGTCCAACAGGTCGGTGACACGCTGCTGGATGACTGCCGAGCCCAGCAAGCCGTCGCGCCTGGACGGATGTTGGGGAACGATGGATTCCTCAACGATGTCGAGGATTCGGTCCACCACCAAGCCAACGCTGCGTCCTTGCTCCGAATACACCACCACCTGCATCGCCTCGATTCCGCTGCCGGATAAGTCTCCCGCTCCGGCATGCAAGAAATCGGAGACGCGAATCAGAGGCATGATCTGCCCGCGATATTGAACAACCTGGCGGTCGCCGGCCTTTTCAATCATGTCCGGCTTGAACTCCTCCAGTCGGGCCACCATCGACAATTGCATCGCTACGCGCGCGGTGTCACCGCACTGGAACAGCAGCATCGTCTGTTTTCCATTGGAAGTGGCGGCGATTTGGGACGATTCGTCCGCCATGGTGTGTTCGCGGCTCTCGCTCACCACGTTCGAGGTCTGCGCCAGGCCCAGCACATCCAAAATCAGGGCGACGCGGCCGTCACCCATGATCGTGGACCCGGCAAACGTTTTGATTCCCTTGAGCTGCTTGCCCAGCGGCTTGACCACAATTTCTTCGGTGTCGTTAATCTCATCGACGACCAGTCCGAACTGCCGCTCGTCCGCTTGCAGGACAACGATATTGGCAAGCGTGGCCTTCGTACCGTTCTGCGCGGAGGTGTCCACTTTTAATTCGCGGTTCAGATATACGAGCGGGAGCAATCGCCCGCGCAACCTGTAAACCGGCGCGCCTTGAATCAACTCAATGGCCTTCATGGCCTCGTCGCCATCCAGCCGCACCAGTTCGAGCAGGCTGATCTGCGGAATGGCGTAGCGATCGCCGCCGCTGGTCACAATGAGCGCGGGAATGATGGCCAGGGTCAACGGGATTTTCATTCGGACCGTTGTCCCTGTTCCCAGTTTCGACTGGACGTCAACGGTGCCGCCGATTTTCTCGATGTTGGTCTTGACGACGTCCATTCCGACCCCGCGGCCGGATACGTTCGTTACTTTTTCAGCCGTCGAAAAGCCGGGAAGGAAGATCAGGCTGGCGGTCTCGCGTTCGCCCATTCTCGCTGTTTGCTCCTGGGTGATGAGGCCTTTTTCTACTGCTTTCCTGCGCAATTTATCCAAATCCAGCCCTGCGCCATCGTCGGTGATCTCGATATTCACCTGGCCGCCCTCGTGATAGGCGCGCAAGAGCAGCCTTCCTTCCGGCGATTTGCCGGCAGCCATGCGCACGGCGGGCGTTTCAATTCCATGGTCCGCAGAGTTCCTAACAATATGAGTGATCGGATCCTTGATGGCTTCGATGATGGTCTTGTCCAGTTCCGTTTCTTTTCCCACCATTTCCAGGCGAATCTGTTTGCCGCAAGTGGTTGCCACATCGCGCACGGTTCGCGGGAACTTGCTCCAAATATTGCCGATCGGCTGCATGCGCGTTTTCATCACGCCTTCCTGCAGTTCCGTGGTGATCAGGTTGAGCCGTTGACTCGGCGCGACCAGCCCCGGGTCTTCTGTGGTGTTTGTAAACTGCAGGATTTGATTGCGGGCAAGGACCAGTTCGCCGACCAGATTCATCAGCTTGTCGAGCAGGCCGACGTCTACCCGAATCGACGCATCGCTCACGCCCGCGCGATTGGGCGACTGGGTCTGCATCGTTTCGGCTGTTTCCTGATGATGAGGCTCGCGGGAATCCGTGTGGTCTTCTTTTGCTTCCACTTTAGGAGCGACAGGCAAATCTTTCGGAGCCCTAGCAGCCGGTCCCACAACTTCCTGCTTCAAATATTCCGGTGGGGATGTCGCTCCGCCCTGCTGGAGGTTTGTTAAGGTCTGGATCAGGGCCTCGTCATTTCGCTCGCCTTCGCTGCCCGTGGACTCGATGCTCTGCAGCATCTGGCGAATTGCGTCTACCATTTGCAGCAGGGCCGTGGTAATTTCCGGATTCAGAGTGATCTCGCCGTCGCGCAGCCGGCTCAGCAGATTTTCCCCGACGTGCGCAACCGACTCCAATTTCGTGAATCCCAGAAATCCGCAGGTGCCTTTGATGGTGTGGATCGTGCGAAATACACTCGACAACTTGTCGCGGTTTCCGGGCTCTTTCTCGAGGTGGATCAACTCTCGATCCAGCAGGTCGAGATTCTCCACGCTCTCCACGAGGAACTCGCTAACGATGTCGTCGCTCATCCGATGGCACGCTCTCTCAAAGTGGAAAAAATTCGATTGCGTAAATCAAAAACATCTAATGAGAAGTCATTAACCTGTTGCGGGTTCGGTCCCAAAGTCCATTAGAAGAGCACGTGCCATGCCAGTGCGAACGCGGGCACAACTGTCGTGTCTCGCTTCAGGGGTCATATCGGCTGCTTTTCTTTCGGCTTGAGCAGATTGCGAAACCTGCGAGCTGGGAAAAGCTGGGATTGGGCGGGTCGCCTTCGTCCGGGGAAAATATGGGAATTATTTGTGCGCGAATAATTCCTGAATGAAGGCAGTAACAGATTTTAGATAGCCCTCGAGATCGGATGTAAGCGTCCCAACCCATTCCTGCCGCCGGCCATCGATAATGTCCCAATTTCCATTCTGTTCTTTCTGGCGCAGAATGACCGGAACCTTGTTGCCGGAGACGGACACCGACATCCGTACCTCACCATGCGCGTCAGGATTCAGTGATTCATCGAGATGCCCGAATCTCTCCTGTTCCATTTGCGCACGTAGGCATTCCTGAGCGAGTGTGGAAGAGAAAAAGTTCGGTTGCCTCAGACGGTCTTCCTCCACCTGCATAATGACCGTGCCCTGTGTAGGATTGCGAACCACGAACGGCCCCCCGGAAATTTTCCCGGCGATCTCGACTTTGAAGAACGATGTCCTTCGGCTGACTACCGAATAAAGCTGCGCATGCATGTGCAACGTTCCAGTGTCAAGATCTACCGTGTAGGCAGTCTCGTGCGACAGGCCTTTGGCTCCCAGGGAAAAGCTAGCGTCCTTCAGTAGCGTGGAGGCCAGGTGCATTCCACTCAGCATCGCCGCATTGGTGCGGTTCTCTCCCTGAGTCGCAAGGCGTTCCACCATTGCGCCTGCTTCCCGTGCGGCATCCAGCAGGGGAACAAATAGTATGTCCGGATCCCCGCACGTCCGGATATAGAGGATTTGGGGAAAGCCCACGATTTCCACACAAGCAGCGCCACCAGCACCACCTCGATCAGAGTTCCCTCCTGGCCCTCCAGGTTTGCCGGGCGAGAACGCTAGAGTACGGGAACTCACTGTTCTGAATCCTTCCGATGCTGCTCCTCATCTGCTACTGGTTCCTCTCTGCGCGCCTCTTGGCCCAATCCCTCTGATTTGAATGCTTTGGGAAGTTCGCTCCCCCACACATCACACCCACCCATCTTCCATGCTCCCACCAGCCAGCCTGTACCGTCGCGCTTCACACGAAGCACTTGATACAAGCATTGAGGATGAGACGAACCACTTTCCTGACCAGTGGAAGCCATGCGTACTGCCACCATGTCATCCACCTTAAGCTCAGTGGACATCAGGAAACCGCATCCCCACTCGCTCACATCTGTGGTAGCGGTGCGCTCGTGAAATGCTTGCCCGTTTTGGTCGATGCCGCTTACTTCGATTTCGATCGAAACATCATAGCGGATCTCTCGTCGTTCCTTCAGGTGGACCGATGCCATGCTCTGGTCGGTCAGTTTGTCATCGGTTTTTTGTCCAGACATACTCCTCCCCCGTCTTTGTATCGTGCAAACCGAGGGCCTTTGCGGAATGGACTTTCCACTCGTATCCAACGTGTTTATGAGGTCTCGACGATTGTGCAAGTCCAAAATGAAACAAGGTGATTCTCAAACTGGAACAATGCCGTGCTGAGTGGGAGAACGATGGGTCCGTTCGTATGGCAATCTTTTCAGTATTGCCCTGGAAACTGATTGCAATTGAATCCACCGGGTTCCCCCTATAATTAGAATTCGCATATCGGACGGCAACAGCATGGAAAAAGACTGGACCCAAATTTGAACAGAAAATCCAAGCGTGATTGGATCGGAACAGCAGTGACTGCGATCTCGTCTGCCGTTTATTTTATCGGCGGCTTTTCGAGGGCGGTGTTTGTTTTTCTCTGTTTGGCCGCCATCTGGCTATTTCTGGACACTATCGACCGCAGGCTCTCCTCGGTTTGGGCACGACGCAAGGACATTTCCCTCGAAGATCTCCCAAAGCGCCTGTGGCGCGTTTTTGTGGAAGTCTTGCTGCAATATCGAGTGGTACGCGATCGTCCGGTCGTTGGTATTCTGCACGCTGCTGTTGTATGGGGATTCCTCGCGTTTGCCTGGGTCAGCGCGGAGCATCTCTCGCTGGGAATTCGAGGCCTCGACAAAGCAACGCCGTCCGAAAGTTGGTACGGAGTATTCGCCGCCGTATGGGCTGTGGCCGTCATCGTCGGCATGGCCGGTCTTTCATTCCGCAGATTTATCCTGCGACCGAAAGCCCTCGGAAAACTCTCTCCGACGTCGGGCCTCGTGGCAGTTCTGATCACCGCGATGATGGTCACCTATCTATTGGGTTGGCGAATATTCCCGGTGGGAAGCACGCCATGGAAAATAAACTGGTGGTTCCATACCGTCGCATTCCTTTCGATTCTGGTAGTGATTCCGAAATCGAAACACCTGCACCTGCTGCTGTCGCCGATCACGATCTTTCTGCGTTCTGAAAATACCAGCGCGATGCGTCCGTTGCAGACGGAGGGCGAAGACCTGGGGATGATTCGCTTCAGGGATTTGGACATAAAAGATCTGCTTGACGTGAACGCCTGCGTCGAGTGCGGCCGTTGCACGCAATTCTGTCCCGCCAATCTTTCGGGAGAAACTCTGAGTCCCAAGGAAGTCATTCTCGACATGCAGCGAGGCGTTCTGCACGGTGGAGACTTGATTGCGGGGACTCCCGAGGAAAAGGAATCGCAGAAAGTATTCGTTTCGGAAGTGGACCTGTTCCAGTGTCTCTCCTGCGGTGCTTGTGAATATGTCTGTCCTGTGGGAATCGAGCATGTGGGAAGAAAAATTCTGGACCTGCGGCGCGGGCTTGTGAGCGAGGGGCGGGTCACGAACGAAAAAGTGGTCCAGCTATTTACGACGATGGAGCGAGCCCCGCACAACCCGTGGGGGATCGCGCAGGATACACGCCAAAAATTGATCGAGTCGAATCGATTCCCGATTTTCGATGGGACGCAGCAGTGGCTGTTCTGGCTCGGTTGCGGCTTGAGCTTCGATCCTCATGGGCAGGCCGTAGCGGTTTCAATGAAACAGATTCTCGACGCTGCCGGAATCTCCTGGGGCGTTCTGGCTCGCGAGACGTGCTGCGGCGAACCGGCGCGCCGCGCGGGAAACGAATATCTGTTCATGGAACTGTCGGAAAAACTCATCGAAACATTTTCGAATGCGAAAGCGAAGAATATCGTGTCGTGCTGTCCGCACTGCACGACCATGCTGGATAAAGACTATCGGCAGAATCCCGCCTACGAAAAACTGGGCATACGCGTTGTCCATCATTCCGAACTGATTGAAGAATTGCTGCCCAGGCTGCCGGTGAAGGCGTCCGCCGTATCGGCCACATACCATGATCCGTGTTATCTCGCGCGAGGACGCGGCATCACCGAGCAACCGCGCGCAATACTGCAGGCTGCCGGGTATGCAGTCACTGAAACCTCGCATCACGGCAAAAACACGCAGTGCTGCGGAGCGGGCGGCGCGCAACTGTTTATCGCCGATGATTCCAAACAAAATGACTCGAAACAAAAGGATCACGCGCGGGTTAACCAACTGCGATTTGCGCAGATCGCAGAGACGAAGGCGTCCACGGTGGTTGTTGCCTGCCCCTATTGTCCGATCATGCTGCGCGACGCCGCGAACCACGCCAAGCGCGAGGACATAGAAATTCTGGACCTCGCGGAAGTTGTCGCCAAAAGTCTTCCTCAGTGAGTCGTGAGCTGTAGCGTTGTAATATCTCTGTTATGGATGTTTCCACGAGCAAACAAATATTGGATGCCACCGGGCTGGAATCTCGAACGGCTGAGCCGGGATTTGTCCTGCTGCGCACCGGCGGCGCCTGGCGTGTTTACTCACAACCGAAGAAAGTGATCGCGACGAACGATCCTGCAGCAATCGCAAATTCGCTGCGCCAAATGGAAGAGCATGTGCGGGCGGGGAGGGAAGTCGCGGGCTTTTTGTCCTACGAAGCAGGGTATGCCCTGGAACCGCAACTCGCTCCGCTGCAATCGATATCTTCGGACATGCTGCTTTGGTTCGGCATCTTCGACAATGCAGAAGTGCTGGACGAAATTCATTTTCACGAATCGGAATTGATGGAACGGATCGAGGGGATCGTCCCAGCAATTTCGCGAAGTGAATACTTCGAAAAACTCGATGCGATTCGGGAATTGATTGCAGCCGGGGAAGTCTATCAAATTAACTTTACCTATCCCGTGGAGTTCAAGCCGAGCCTCAGCTCGTGGCAATTGTTTGTAGACCTGTGCCGCCGACATCCGGTGCCGTATGCTGCATTCATCAACACGGGAGACCGACAGATCGTCTCGTTCTCACCGGAATTGTTCTTTCGCATCGAAAACCAAAACATCCGAGTAAAGCCGATGAAAGGGACCGCACCTCGTGGCCTTACATTGGAACAAGACGAGCGGCGCGGCCAGGAATTGTCGGACAGCGAAAAAAATCGCGCCGAGAACGTAATGATCGTGGACCTGATGCGCAACGACCTGTCGCGCATCTGCCGCACAGGAAGCGTCAGGACCATGAGGCTGTTTGAAGTCGAGCGATTTCCGTCCATTTGGCAGATGACCTCCACGATTCAAGGCGAGCTAAAGGACGGGTGCACTATCGAAGAGACTTTCCGCGCGCTGTTTCCATCGGGATCGGTGACGGGCGCTCCGAAAATTCGCGCCATGCAGCATATTGCCCGGCTCGAAAGATCCAGTCGCGGAGTCTATACCGGCGCGATTGGATTTTTTGCCCCCGGCGAAGCTCATTTCAACGTACCTATCCGAACGGTCGTCATGCAGGAAGGTCATGGGGTGTTAGGCGTTGGCAGCGGCATCACGCATGATTCCATTTCCGCCGAAGAATGGGAAGAGTGCCAATGGAAGACCGCATTCCTGACCAATCAGGTCCCGGAATTCCAATTACTGGAAACTTTGCTCTGGGACGGGGAATACAAACTTCTGTCCGAGCACCTGGACCGGATGAAGGCATCTGCGGTGTACTTTGGGTATTCGTTTGACGAACGCAAGATACGCAGCGAGCTCCTGGAATATGCAGCACAATTGAGCGCAGGTCCCAAAAGAGTGAGAGCTACGTCAGTGCGCGATGGCGACGTGCATATCGAACATGTCGACGCACCTTCGAAGCGCTTTGAGCGTGTGCGCATTGCGAGCCAGAGAGTCTCTTCTCAAGATCGCTTCCTCTATCACAAGACAACGAATCGGGAACTCTACGATCTTGAACTGAAAGCGGCGGTCGCGGCCGGATTTGACGATGCATTATTTTTCAATGAGCGCGGTGAACTCACCGAGGGATCGATTTTCAATGTCTTCCTCGTGAAAGACGGCACCTGGAAAACGCCACCGGTCCGATGCGGACTATTGCCAGGCACATTTCGCGCGAGGTTTCTGAGAGACAATCCGGATGCAAGAGAAGAGATTCTTTCGATGGACGACCTTACGTCCGCCGACCGGATTTATGTCTGTAATAGTGTGCGTGGGATGCAGCCGGTAACCCTGGCGAAGGCCGAGCCGTCGAAATCCTGAGATGGTGCGAACTCACTGATTGCAGTAAGATCGCTGCGTAAATCGTCAAACTCTCGTATGGAAAGTGTTCTTCGCGATTAACGGCAAGGAGCGTTTTATGAAGACAGTACGTTTCCTCGCGGTTGTGATGTTCGCCTGTGGTGCTGCTGCATTGCTGCAGGAATCTTATGCCCGTCCGAAGCAGCAAACCCCCGCGGCGCTCACAGGGCAGGTGACGTCCGTCGAAGAAGGCCCGATGGAAGGCGTCCTGGTCACCGCGAAGAAAGATGGCGCGACGATCGCCATCACCGTAGTCACCGATGCGCAGGGCCGGTACCGTTTCCCGTCGTCGAAATTGGATGCCGGGCATTACGCGATCAGGATTCGAGCTGCGGGATACGATCTCGACGGCCCCAGCGTGGCCGACATCGGCCCAAAGACGCCTGCAACGCTCGATTTGAAACTTCGCAAAACGTCGAACCTCGGAGCGCAACTCACAAACGCCGAATGGCTGGAAAGCATACCGGCCACGCCGGAACAAAAGTCATCGCTCAGAACCTGCACAACCTGCCACACGCTGCTGCGCCCCATCGGGTCCACCCACGATGCAGATGAGTTCGTTGGCGTCCAGCAGCGGATGGCGACGTATGTAAATCAAAGTTCGCCATTGATGCCGCAAGTGCGCCTCGCGCCTAGACTCGCCGTGCAGATGGGAGCAAAAGGCTCCGAGCAACTCGACCGCGATGTGGACTCGATGAAAAAGCAGGGCGAATTTCTGGCGAGCATTAACTTAAGCAAAGGCCAGGAATGGCTCTACGCGTTAAAAACATTCCCGCGCCCCCGGGGCAAAGCAACGCGCGCCGTGATTACCGAATACGACCTTCCCGCCAAGACGAGGCAGCCGCATGACGTGACCGTCGATTCCGAGGGAATGATCTGGTACATCAGCTTTGGCGAACAAATTTTGGGCAAGCTCGACCCGAAGACAGGAAAGACGACCGAATTTCCCATCCCTGTTCTGAAACCCGGATCGCCGAGAGGTGAACTCGCGCTGCGTCCTGACGAAGACGGAAATTTGTGGATGGGCATGATGTATCAGGGCGGCGTCGCGAAGTTCGATCGGAAGACGGAGAAATTTCAAACCTGGAGCATTCCTGAAGAGTTCAACAAGGACTACACGCAGATCAATCAGGTAAGTCCGACCCACGCGAAAGTCGATGGCAAAGTCTGGCTGCAGGACGCCGGAACGTACGCTATTTTCAGATTAGATCCTGTCACGGGGAAGTTTGAGCGCTTCAAGCCGTTCCCCGATCCCAGTCCGAACGTGTACGACATCAGTCCCGACGAGCAGAACAATCTTTACTTCACAGTGTTTGGCAGCGACAAAGTGGGAAGGATCGATGCCCGCAGCCGCGAAATATCGATCTACCAGACGCCGACGCCGAACTCCAATCCGCGCCGGGGGGCGCTCGATTCACAGGGACGCTTCTGGTTCGGCGAGTGGGGCAGCAGCAAAGTTGGAATGTTCGACACCAAAACGACTACGTTTAAGGAATGGACGCCGCCAACGCCCTGGTCATTTCCATATGTAGTGATCGGCGATAAGAACGGGGAAGTGTGGGGCGGCTCGACAATGACCGACCGCGTGATGCGGCTCGATTCCAAGACCGGGCAATTCACCGAGTACCTGATGCCGCGAGACACGAACATTCGGGGAGTGGCCGTGGACAATACAACGACGCCAGTTACATTCTGGGTGGGGAATGACCATGGCGCTTCCATCATTAAGCTTGAACCGCTGGAGTAATCGCCGCCGTTGCATCAGGGAACGAATTTGTAGCCGAGTCCGCGGACCGTCACCAGGTGGCGCGGTTCTGTAGGGTCCTTCTCAATATAGCGGCGCAAGCGCACGATGAAATTATCGATGGCGCGCGTGTCCGTATCCTCGTGCAGGTCCCACACATTTTCCAGAATCGCTTTTCGCGAAACGGGATGCCCCGTGTTCTGGATCAGGTACCGAAGAAGCTGCGCTTCCATCAATGTGAGCTGGAGTGTCTTGCTCCCGACTTTCAACTGAAGATTTTGGAAGTCGAATACTTTGTCTCCGAAAGAAAATACTTCAGCGCTGGTTTGAGGTGACGCTGGACTCGACTCCCGGAGCCACTGTTTTCGCCGCAACAGGCTGCCAACGCGGGCTATTAGAATGGCTAAGTTGAACGGCTTTGGGAGGTAATCGTCAGCACCGGATTCGAACCCGTGCAAAACGTCCTCCGGGCGGGAACGCGCCGTAAGCATAAGCAGCGGAATAAAATTATTCGCGGCGCGGAGCGTGTGAGCGACTGCGAAGCCGTCTTTCCCAGGCAACATCACGTCCAGAATCAGCGCATCGAACCCTGCTTTATCTTTGAGCAGCAGCTTTAGTGCCTCGTCGCCATTGCCGCTTACCTGAACGGAATAACCTTCCGCTGCCAGATTGAACCGCAGTCCCTCCGCCAGATGGGCCTCATCTTCCACGACTAATATGCGAGTCATACGTGATAAACCCTCGGCAGTCGCAATGTGAATGTGCTGCCGCGGTCTGTGCCTTCACTTTCGGCAATGGCGTCACCCCCATGGCGCCGGGCGATCGACCGCACAATGAAAAGGCCCAGCCCAGTGCCCTTAACCCGCCCGCTCGCGGAATTGGTCACTCTGTAAAAACGTTTGAAGATGCGTTTCAGTTCGGAACGCGGGATTCCGACGCCCTGATCCCGGACTTTCAATAAAATCGTGTCGATGTCCGGCGTCAGGACGTCCACGACTACGTCCTTTTTGTCACCCGAATATTTCACGGCATTTTCGACCAGGTTGAACACGGCAGTGCGAAGCTCCTGAGGATTCCCCTTCAGCAAAAGTTGTTCACGAGGAGCCACGCCGAAGCGAAGAGCATCGGGCGGCAGGTTATACCGCAAACGGGTGAGTTCCACGGTCTCCACGACAAGGGCCGAGAAATCCACCTCTTGCCAACGTTTCTTATGGCTTCCATGGCGCGCCTCGCCGGCCTTCAGGATCTGCTCGACCGTTCCGGTGAGGCGGTCGGTATCCTCCAAAATAATTCGATAGAAATCGCGGCGTTGCTCATCGCTGAGTTGGCGGGTTTCCAGTGTCTCCAGATACAGGCGAATGGAGGCAATAGGCGTCTTGAGTTCATGCGTAACCGCATTCAGGAAGCTGTCCTGCTGCTCGTTCTTATGAATCTCGCGGACCAGAAACACGGTATAAACGATGATGCCCGCAATGATCAGCGAAAAAAAGATAACGCCCAGAACCAGCGGGACCACTTCCCGCCATTTCAGAACAATCCACGTGACGTTTAGCGCGATGGCCAGCCCAACCAGGCAGGCGCCCATCGTTACGAAGAACGCGATTTTTTTGGCGCGATTGGTAACACGCATCACGAGGCCACTCAAACTATACTAGAGCAGGCCCGCACAAAAAAGAACCGCGGGAACTTTCCCCGCGGTCCTTGGATTCAAATCCTAATGTCTCCTATAGATGGCTTGGAACTAGTCGCCGAGCGCTTCTGAAACGGCAGGCTGTTCCACGACCAGAGGTGGTGGTATCGCTGCGCCGATCTCCTTCGCCGATTCACCCAATTTATTCAGCGAAATATCCCATGCGAGACCGAGAGTGCGCAATGCCCAGATGCCGTACCAGTTCGGATCGACCTCGTACCAGGTCAGCCCGTGACGCGCCGCCTGAGGCACCGCATGGTGATTGTTATGCCAGCCTTCGCCGAAGGTCAGAATGGCCACCCAGAAACTGTTGGTCGAAGTATCGCCGGTGACGAATCGCTGCGAACCCCACATGTGCGTCGCGGAGTTTACAAGCCACGTCGAGTGGAGGCCAAAAACAGTCCTGAAGAAAATGGCCCACATCAGATAGGGCAGACCGCCAAATTTGAGCAGCAGAATGCCTAGCAGAGTCAGGGGAATCCAGTGCCACTTGCTGATCCACACATGAAATTTGTCTTTGCGAAGATCGGGGACATAGGGAAGCAGCGAGTCCAGCTTGTTATGCATCGCCTTGCCCGTCATGATCCAGCCCATGTGTGCCCACAGACCGCCGTCGCGAGGCGAGTGCGGATCGCCTTCCTTGTCCGTATTCTGGTGATGCATGCGATGCGTTGCCACCCAGAAAATCGGTCCGCCTTCCAAGGCGAGCGTTCCGCAAGTGGTCAGGACATATTCCATCCACTTCGGAGTCTTGAAGCCGCGATGAGTAAGCAGCCTGTGATAGCCCATTCCGATTCCAAATCCTCCGGCCACCCACCACAGGAAAAAGGACACCAGGAATGGCTTCCATCCGAACATAAATAATGCAATCACGGCGCCAACATGGAACGCAGCCATGAAGGAGGTCGTAATCCAGTTCACGGGACGTGTAAATGTCTTGTCACCCTTGAAGATATTCGCCATTCGATGTCCTCGGATTGAATCTTGTTTGGGATCGATATTACTGTCACGAACTTAGCATGCCGGGAATAAGTCCTTTGTAATACTTGTGTAATTCCTGAAAGGTCGGACCAAACGGGCACGGGCATTCGAATAAAGAATGAGAGGTTAATTTCCTGTAGCTGCCGAAAAAATGCTTGCCCATTGAGGCGAAAGGGAGCGAAACCTGTCCAGCGATCCTGTCGCCGGTAGGTCCTTCCGGTCCAGCGCCAGTTTTCGCAGCGCGTCCGCCGCTTCCTTCGGCTCGATGTGCCAGGTGTTATTTGCCGTGGTGGGAACGACGCCGGTGCGGTGCAGATATTCGGCAATCAGTTCGCGGATCTCCTGCGTCGAGCGGTAGGTTACCGGCAATCCCTTATAGACTTCGTACCGGCCGCCCCCCCCGTATCGGTAATTGTTGGTAACCACTTGAAAGTTATGGGTTTCGTCGATCGGTTTGCCCTTATACATTAAATTGAGGATGCGATGTCCCTCAGGCTCACGCAAATCGATTGTGTAACTGACGCCCGCGGCCGTATCGGTGTCGTAGTTCGGCAGCTTCAGCTTTTGTCCTACCGGCGTAGGCCATGCCTGATAGGCAGTGGCGGCATGTTCCAGCGCCTGGCGGACTTGTGCTCCCGTCATCTGCACGGTAAAGAGAGTATTGTCATAAATATAGAGCCCGGCAAGCTGGCGGGTGGTCACCCTTCCGGCTGGCATTTTCAGGGTCGTCAAAAAGAGCGTAGCCATGGAAATGTCGCCATGCCCGGCTTGGAGTTGCACGGTATGAATCAGGTCCGTTAACGGCTCGTCTTCGATGCGCGCGGTCGCCCCAATCATCTCCTTCGCGCAGGTCGCCACAGGAGTATCGAGGTACGCCTGTGTAGCCTGTTCATAGGGCGCGGCCAGTTGTGTGACCTCTGGATCGACGGCCGTATCCAGCGTAACGGGGATGAGTTCTGAATGCTTAGCCACAACGTGCCAGCGTCCGTCGGCATCACGAGCAACGTCCAGATCGATGCGTGCCAGCCCGCGCCCCCAATTCTTCGGCTGGGTCATCAGGACTCCATTCACGATGCGGTTCGCAAAAGACTGGTCGTGCGTGTGGCCGGACAAAATCGTGTCGATTCCCGGGACCTGATTGGCCAACTCAATCATCTGATTTTCGCCGGGTACGTCGATGTATTCCGACGGTGCCAGATTCTCAGGATCGGGGCCCAGACCGGAATGAGCAATCACGATCACCACGTCTGCCTTCCTGCGCACTTCGGGAATCACGCGTTGTGCTGCCGTAACGATCGATTCGAACTCGTATCCTTTATAGTTGGCCGGTAGCTCCCATCGCGGAATGCTCTGCGTAACAAAGCCCACCAGCGCCACGCGCACGCCCGCCACGTTCTTTATGATATAGGGATCGAAATGCTGCGGGCCACTTTTGTAGGTCTGCTTGATATTCGCCGCGAGAATCGGGAAGTGCGCTTCGCGCTTGGTTTTCCAGAGGTAGTCGAGCCCAAAGTTGAATTCGTGATTGCCCACCGCGGCCGCGTCATATCCAAGAGCGTTCATTTCCAGCATCATCGGATTCGGCTTTCCCGGCTCTTCCTTAGCGAAATAATACCCGAGCGGTGTGCCCTGAATGATGTCCCCTGCATCTAGCAGCAACGCGTTGGGCTGTTCCTTGCGTATGGCCCGAATAAGCGTGGCCACCTTTGCAAGTCCTTGCGCGACAGGCTTATTCGTAAAATAATCGACGGGCGCGATGCGGGCGTGCAGGTCCGTCGTCTCCAGTAGCGTGATGTGTACCGATTGGGCCCCCTGCGGTGCAGGTAGGGAATGAGCCGGAGTCAAAAGGAAGCACGCGCAGGCGAGCGCCGCGAGCAAAACCCTGCCGGTAACTACCGTTCGGGACGGCTTCATTTCTCATCCTTCTCGACCAGATTCAGCGACGCCGAATTGATGCAGTAGCGAAGGCCAGTCGGCTTGGGGCCGTCCGGGAAGACATGACCCAGATGCGCATCGCAACGGCTGCAGACCACCTCTTCGCGCAGCATTCCGTGGCTCACGTCTCGCTCCACTTCAATTTTTGATTCATCGACCGGCGCAAAAAAGCTCGGCCAGCCCGATCCGGAATGGAATTTCGTCTCCGAAGTAAATAAAGGCTGTCCGCAGCAGACGCAAACGTATGTCCCGGGCGTTTTGGTGTCTTCGTACTCCCCAGTGCCCGGTGGCTCTGTGCCTTTGCGCCGGGTCACGTGGTATTGCTCTGGCGTCAGCGTTTTTCGCCACTCTTCTTCGGACTTTCGAACCTTCTCGCTCATGGATGGCCTCTCCCTCAGCATCTTAACATTGACGGGAAATGGGAAGAAACAATGCGTAATTCGATCGTGTGGGTCTCACTGGTCGCCGCGATGGAATAAGAAATCGCTTGCCTTACTCGGCAAACAAAAGCAAGAATCGCGGCGGGTGTCGGTGGCGGCCAAAAGCCATTTCGAATAAATTCAAAAGGGTGCGGCGATGAAAAGATCGATTCGAATATCAATTTTTGCGGCGGCACTTGCCGCTTTGGCAATCGCTCTTGCTTTTTCCGCCCATGGACTCCTCGCCGGTCAGGCGCAGGCTGCCGGAAGCGAACCCGTTCCGGCGCTGATCCCATACGTAGAAGCTCATACTCACTTCGATTCGGACAATCCAGCAGGTTCAGTCCAAATCGCGCTCGCCGCACTAAAGCCCCAGAACGCCGCGATGATTTTCCTTCAAACGCCCCCGGATACGTTCGACCGCGCGGGCACAATTGACGCGGAAGTCATTCTGCCTTTCACGAAGAAGTATCCCGGCAAGCTGGGCGTCCTCGGAGGCGGCGGCAGCCTGAATCCGATGATTATGAAATCGGTTGCGACGGGCGACGCGGGGCCGGAAATCCAAAAGAAGTTCAAAGCTCGCGCGGAAGAACTCCTGCGCGCAGGCGTAATCGGTTTCGGCGAAATGTCAGCCGAGCATTTCGACGGGGCCACGCCGTATGAGTAC